>Ga0316215_1000138_pt1 | contig 13292 bp, 11 predicted proteins | sample NRE5metagenome_FD_207796 | JGI IMG/M metagenome (GOLD analysis project Ga0316215, IMG submission 207796) | Spruce roots microbial communities from Maridalen valley, Oslo, Norway - NRE5 | ecosystem: Host-associated > Plants > Roots > Unclassified | place: Norway: Oslo | collected 2017-09-15
TATGTAGAGAGATATGCATATTTGCTTCCTGAACTAACGGAATCAACTGCTTCATTTGGACCTGGAACTGAGCGAAGGTAAGCTGGTGGGTCGGTGCGTCGCTATGAGTATTAATTCGGGTATAGGTAACATGCCGGGTATGCTTATTGGGTATGCTTGCTAATTATATAATGGGCGGGGGTGCTTATAAGGGGTACGCTTACTAAGGTGCTTCTGGTTCAACTGCTTCTATCTATGATGCTACTTAGTAAACTGGTTCTTCGACTGGCCCAACTTATGAATCTACTTATGAATCTGAACCTGGGCCTGGAACTGGGTATGCTACTGTAGTCTTGACTTAATGATGCTACCTGCACCCTAGCTTATGCACCTGGCTTTGCTGCTATTACTAGACCTGGAACTGGATATGATGGCTATAGGTATGGATCTGGATCTCTAGTCGTCAGAGATGCAGCGGGCGTAGGGTATGTCTCTAGGTATACTAATGCTAGGTATGGGTATGGATCTGCATCTGTGTATGGGTATGGACCAACTGCTTCATCCACGACTAGCTATGTCCTAGCCTCTGCTGATGGTTTGACTGGAGCTACTAGTGCTAGGTCTACTGGATCATCGACTGGATCTGGATCAACAACTGGGTAATTGACTGGATAAAGATCAGAATCAACAGAGTCTACTACTGCTGAAGAGAATACGTGACTATGTAACTAAGAATGTTTCAAAATGTATTATTCGTGGCCTCTGCTTGGAAATTGTCTCATGGTAAGTCTAGGGAAGAGAATGTCTATGTTACATGGTATTATTCTATAAGTTCTGTAACCTGTTATAAATGAAACTGAGTACCATTATCTGTGATAGTAGTACTAGGCACACTAAAATGACAAATGATATGGTAGTGGATTAAATGGGCTATAATAATGCCTAAAATGGATATAAAAGACATGGCCTTAACCCATTTAAAGCAGTAATCTATAGTAGTAATTATTAATTTATGACAGTCAGATGAAGGTGAGGATATGACACCTCAAAAAGAAACACCCTATATGGAAAAGGGCCAAGGTGACTCTATAGGAACCAATTCACATGATGGTGCATAAATAAGATATGTATACTTTTTACATGTGACACAATGGCTAACAAATAGATGGATATCCTTTTAGATATCGGGCTAATAAGAACCCATGTGAAGGGTTTTAAGGTTATAACGTGTTGACTAAAATGACCATTGCAGACACCAGCATGAGCCTCTTCCATAAGGCAGATCCGGTCCAGATGATCTATGCAACGTAATATAAAACCATCAAATCTCATCTTAAAGAGGGTGCCACCAATCAAAACAAAACGGGTAGATGCTAATGCAAGAAACTACTTTGTAGGCCTAGGTACATGCTCCAACAATATACCAAATGCATTATACTCTACTATATTGTTAAACCAAGGGTGTGAGAGCCCTAAACTATATGGAGATAATTATGACATTGAGGACTCACTTGTAAGACTCTGATCTCACTAAGGGGGAACTTACTCGAAAGTGGCAACACATATAGAGTCAATTGGTAAATAAACATAAAGAGATAACAATAATGAGAGGTAGCATGAATGCAATTAGAAGTAATCAGACTATCAATCACATTAGGAAGGGAACTTCAAGAGGTAAAAGACACAAAAAAAGAAGTAGAATTATTAGAGTCATTACTTATAGAAAAGATGGACCATCTAGAAAAGTAACACATTAAGGATTTCACGTACTCGTTATAATGGAGAAGCAAAGGGTGCTTGATGACATAAGAACCGTAAACCTACTTAACAATCAACTGAGAGTCTCCATATATATGTTGAATCTGGGCTATAAGATTATATTTAGTGTAGATTTCAAGCATCACTGCCTCCCCAGACTACCTACAACCTACCCCATACTACCTACTAGGATCTGAGGCTCATACTACGTCCCTAATAGCTTGGGTTTATTCCGGGCAAATGTAAAAAAGATTTTGTAACCCGGTGCCGCAGGTTGCTTTTGTGGGAGAGGCGCATGGCTCGCGCTGTATTTTGATGTTCCGATCCCGGCCAGCGTTGTACAGGTCTCAGTAGGGCACTATGCTAGCTTCATCCCCTTCCTCGGGTGACTACCTGTTTGTCATAACGAACCTTGGTCTGTGTCGTTCATTGGCGAAATGCCATTTGAGGTTTAAGCTTTCGTTTAGTGTGGGGAATAGCTCCACGCCTATAGGAGTACTTGACTGGTGAAAACTACAGCTTATGTATGTAAACCCAGAGGTAGGTATGTATTCTCGCTTAAATGTAGTGAGGGTAATGCAAGCAAGGGTGAACCGGAGTCAAGTTTATCACCGACCGCTAAGCCAATTGGTAAGGCCCGGCGTGGAGCACCGAGCAGGCAGGCATTGCTATTTCACAATCATTGATTGCTATTAAAACACCGAGTGCTTTATCTCTCGGTTCTAAGCGCAATTAGACGGTCCTACTAGGTCCTACCCATACCTGTCAAGAGAGAGATTCAATTGGTTCGGAGTGGGCATTTCTGTCTATTGGGATGGAAAAGCCAAAACGTTTATTGTGGAATATAAGGCTAACGTATTCAACTATTGTTGCATAGCAATCACATTTTTCTATCTCTTTCCTCCCATTCTTTCCAATGATCGACTCTAGGTTGGGCAGGTCATATACTTTATTAAAGCTGATCCACCGCAGAAGAGATAGCCTTATCCTGGAGATAGTTCGGCCAAGCTTCCATTTAGAGAGAGGATAGGAGGCGGGCGTGTGAGAAATCATCTAGTGGCACATCCGGAAATAGGGAAATAGATGAACCTGCTTCACACCGCACTGCCAGATGGCCCGTGGTGGGGTAAGATGGTGTAGTTTTTCCCACTTGCACTTGTTTGGTGGGGGTGTCCCCCTGGTAGTAAGAATATCTACCATTGTTTGTTGTGGGTTCCCCCCGACGTGATGGCTAGGTTGGGGGTGTTCCGCATTATATGGCGTAACCCTGGGTGTTGTGGGGTAAGGGGGGCTTTTCACTCAAGCCTTGCTTTCATGTCATTCGGGTGAAGCTGATAATTGGTTTGCTTCCTTCCCTGGGTGTAGCGATACCTGACTCAAAGAGTTTCATGACATACAATACATGGTCCTACGATACGAAGGAACAAAGAGATGTTTTTGGTAGACTGTGAATGGTGCACCTTGAGAATAGCTAGATGCGCGCGAAATAGAATCTAAATAAGGATGGTTTCAATATGGATGCATGCGGGTGTGACAGGCAATTGTGTTTCTGTTCTTTCTCTTATCTATGATGAAAAAAGTAAGTATAAAAGCTGTGGATTGGATGCAGGCGGAGGTAACCCGTAGGACTACCTTGTTTCCTAAACATAAGACTGTGGTTTAGTAGGTTACTTATGCTATGCAGCTTACGCATTCGTTCATCTATATGATCGAATGGTTAGACCACCCTATGAACGAAGAAAAGCACTCCTAGAGAACTTCCTAACAACAAAGGTTATAACGGCAGTCAAAGTATAACCTTGAATAATCACTCATCTGTAACCCTTCACTTTGCAGCCTAGCAATGCTTTGGCTTTCCTTATCTCACTGAGTTTAGCTGCTTGGGCTAATAATTGGCAGCAATACCCATATTTAAATATCAGGACAAATAGAGAGAGATATCTATGCATGTTTGCGTATAATAATAGCTGCAGAACGGGTTTGGGGGTTTACTGCTATATATAAAGGGCCCTATCTGTTCGCTAGCTACTTGCTTGCCATACCCGGCAAGTTTTGCACTCTGTAAATGGCACTTGACTCCAACCCTTCGCTTGCGAATCGGAGGAAGACCCCCCAGTTGTACAAATTCTACACATTGAAAAGAAAGCGGGTGCTCATTAGCTGCTGTTGACCCTCTACTCAGGCAATTTCACAGCTAGGGTGCGAAGTCCAGTAGACTTAGGAATTTTATGATCCTCGTTTGATATCATGGCTCTGTCTAGCCGGAGAATCCAGAATTGGCGTCCTTCCTAAAATATAGATATAGATATTTCCTATGTCTATTTGGGTCACTACCGGGCCCATCATGCCATCTGGGTTCAGCATCTTCTACCATCCCATCTTCAAGTCTATTCCCCACACACTCTGAAGCAGGAGGGAACGCCCAGCCGGGTCGGAGGCATACAGATTCGCAATGCCGTAAGCGACCTATCATGGTCTATCTCTAGGAGAACCGAAAGCCACTTGGGACCAGCTGAACCAGTTATGGTACATGACCAACTGCTAGCTTATGCTGAACACCAATCATCTTAACTTCCTGCAAGCAGGTCTTGTATTTGCCTGATTCGGATTCTTACCCTATATTTCCTGGTCAGTTAGACAACTATAGATAGGGTGCTACCTCTCCTTTCTGTATAAACTTAGTCCTCCGGGATAAAAGCGTAACCATTTTTTATCTTAGACTGAGAGTCCGGTCAATATGCAAGTGACTTGAGACCTTCCTCATTACTACGGTCTGGGCGAAGCTCTGTCTCAAATATATTTGTTGGCAATGGCCTTGAAAAGGTTGCCTCGCACTGTTTGCCCAGCGGGGGATCGAGAGATAGATGTTGAACGGGATTGTGAACATTGGGAACCGTGTGTCTTTCCAGAGAATTGGTGCCGTTGCTCTGCTCTGGGCTATCTGCCATGCTACTGGAATAGGTAATAAACGAATTGATCCTCTTTGTTTCCCCTCCCCTTTGCCTCGCTTGATAAGTAAGGTATCACCTTCCCTTCGCTACGCTCCCCTATCGCTGATAATTACGTAGATATATATAGAGAGATATATATAGATATATATCTGTACGTCCGTGCGCTTCCACCTTTTGGGAGAGCTTTAACGGCTATAGGAAGGAGGGGGACTTTTTTTATTATGCGTGCCTGCCTTCGAAGAACGAACGCCTAGTGCTTGCCTTACCTTAGTGCTGGCCTTAGAGCGACCTAGAAACACCAACCCCGCAGTCATTCCGCAGTCAAGCAAGACGGGACAGAAATAGATAGCGAGCGGCTCAATCCATCTCTATATTGATATTCTCACAACCCTAGCTACAGCATTTATGAAAGAAATGAAACCCCGGTTGGAGGCGAGGGAGCAGGGGAGCTCAAACTCTGTAGGAAGGGGATTTATTTTTGAATGCGTGCTTCCCCGAAAACAACAACCGCTAGATAAATAAGACCTGGCTTGCTTCCTTGCTTGAGAACAAATGCCAAGCGTTTCGCGTGGGGCCCCCGTAACCCCCACACACAGGCTTGACACGACCCGATGGAGGAGCTTATCTTACCGCTTCTATTACTTATGTTATTTTTATTCGACGATATATAATGCATGCGTCGCTTGCCTGAGAACGACAGACAACTGCCTACTGTTTTTATGTGGGGCCCCCAATTCAACCCACAGCCTTCTTTACACGAACGGACGGAGGAGCTTACCTGACTTAGCGTGCCTTACTTACAACTTACCTTAGAGGATACCGCCTACCTAGTGCCTGAAAACGACGGACGATCTAGAGTGAGTGCGTGGCTTCTCTGAGAACGACCACCGCCTAGTGAGTGCTTGCCTTACCTTAGGAGCTTGCTTGAGAACGACGACCAATACATCGTGCGTGGGTGGATTCCCTTAAAACAACAACCGCTAGAGACCTTGCTTGAGGACTTCCCTTTTATTTATTACTGCTAGAGACAGACCTTGCTTCGCGACTTGCCTCAGAACGACAGCTAGCTGCCTACTTTAGTTCTTTTGGATACCCACAGCTAGCTTTCTTGATTAAACGACCGGGAGGGAGGGACGGACGCTGGAGCTTACCTTACGAACTACGCCTACTCCCTTCTTACCAATTACCTTTCCTACTATGCCTACTGGTTTCCGTGGGGCCCCTTCCCCACAGCTTTCTTACTCGAGTGGAATTGTTTTCTTTATTAAAGTATAATAGGGCGGGCTTGAGAGACCTTCTTTGTTGATCTTCTTTAGGAAGCACCTCTTTTAGATTATGCCGTAGATTATTTAGGCATCTTCTTATTTGCTTTCTTTACAACCTGCACTCCCGTATTCGCACAACCCCACCATTTTAAGTGCTTCCTGAATCACACCACTTCAACACTCCGTACCTTATTGCTTTTAGGAACGACCTGGGTGGGAAAGCCTACTTGAAGACGACTGTCTGTTGGACAGCTACCCTCTTGCATTGCCCTCTTTTATTGATAGATTCAATACAGCCAGACGATCTTGGAAGGGAGGGCTTGCCTTGCTTGGGTGGGCACTTAGAACATTGCTCTTGGCACTTAGAACATTGCTCTTACCTTTAGAAGCCTACTGGATTAATGTCAGTTGCACAGCTAAGTTGTGGGATCTCGGAACTGCCTTTTTAACTACTGCCTGAATAGAGGAGGGGGTAGGTAGACACCTTAGACCTTTCATATTACTTTATATCCCTACACTATTTATTTCTGTTGGATGGACAGCCGTTGGATCCTCGGAACTGCCTTCTTTGATTGATTCACTACTGCCTGAACTTATGAGATGATATGGGGGTGAGCACTTTGAGCATTGATATTACTTTTCTACGCCTACAGGAAGACTTTCAGTTTGACCTACTGTTACCAACCAACAACCTTGCCTTTTAAGAACCCTTTATTTACTACCTCACTTATCCTCCAACTTAGTGATTGATTGGACGGGCTTGCTTAGGTTAGGCACTTAGAACAGTCGTTTTACCTTTCAGCCTACTTGATTGATTACTTTATGTCCGACAGCAGGCAGAGCAGCAACCAACTAACAACCTGGCGGCGTCTTTACAACCCTTGGCATAGACGACCGGCTTTTACTTACCTGAACTTCGAGATCTTACCGGTTTGGCTTGAGCACTCAGAAAAACATTATTGTTACCTTTCTATGCTTACTTGATTACAGGAAGTGGAGTGGGTGGCACAAGAACAACCAGTAGGAGTTGGATCGTGCGTGGAAACAGCCCTGTTGGATTGACTCTTTACTTATGATATTGTGTAGGGTCGGATTGGTACTTGGATTCCAACATTCATTCGATCGCACCTGCTCGTCACTAAGTGATGTGATAGGCACTTCCTCATGGAGTTCCCGTCCCACTGCCCGGCAAGAGCAGGTTTGAGTGGGGTAGCTCCGTTATCCATGAGTGAGATGGCGATCAGGAGGTTAGGAGCGTGTGATGCCCCAGACGTTGGGAGATGAGCTGTCGAAACGGCGTCCCGACCATCGTGGAATATGTGCCGAGTATTCCGTGATTAGATCTTGTACGCAGTCCCCGGCCCCAGCACTCTTATTGAAGCGGTTTGACACAATTGACAATCGAAGCTGCCTGCCTATAAGGTAGTGGGAGTGAAACCTAGGGTTGCCACCTCAGTCTAAAGGGCTGGTATAGAAATAAGCTAGTAAGTGGGTTGATACCAAGTAAGTATTTTCCCTAAGCTTGTGGTTCCAACAACTAGCTTACATAAATAAAAAGGTGGGAGAAGTCACAGATCAAGCGCTTTACTTAGGTATGGGTAGACGCACTTTTCAATGAACCAAACTCACTATTAGCCAACTAACTCTTCCATCATCCCCTTAAATGATAATAGTAGGCTGTATATGAATAACCGTATATCCATTTAATAAGCAACGCCTTTCATTAATTCTTAATCACCGTATCGGTCAATCCCAATAAGAATAAAACTATCCCTTTCAATAATGGTTTGGGATAAGACGGGCCTAAATGAACTGATAGGTGTGTATAAGACGAACCATGACTAGGGCACTCTAAACAACGTGATTAGGCAGATTTCTTATTGATAGGTCATATACAAGGTTATCCCTTCTTTATTCCTGGCAATCCTTCCTTAAAGTGGTAAATTCAGAAAGAAAAGGAACGAAGTCGCTCATCCATCCGATGGGTGAGGTGCCGTGTCAAGATGATAGAGAGTGCGAACGTGACCTATCCAGATGGTAAATTTAGAAAGAGAAGGTTGCGTGTCAAGATGATAGAGAGTGTGGGCCTATCGAGTTCTCCTACGTGAACCTGGTCTTACTCAAATGGGAAATGAAGTAATAGAAGGTTGCGTATAGTGGCTGCCCCGCCTAAGCCTCTGATAAGTAAGTAGTAGTTCCCTGCCTCACTCCCTCTACGCTCTCTGTCCCGCCTAAGCTTATAACTGCCCTGCCTCACTCCCTCGTAGCTATCTGCCTTGCTGAACTCTCTAGACCTTTACCTTGAGTCACTTGCCTTTCTTGCTTAATTCTCCAGCCTTGATTGCTGACTTTCTTTAACTTATAATTTCATATTTTGCCATAGCCAAAACATCATTTGGATAGGTCCGATAAGCCACACACCCCACACCACCAACCACATATGAGAGGTATGCCCTTGCACCCTCCACTTCCATAGCTGATAGGAAGGAGAAGATAAGTAGGTTACCCATAGGCTTTAAATCAATACATCGATAATAATCGATAATATAAGATATCGCATCTAGACGTGTAACCTTTCCATTTGAACAATGTATCATTTGAGGTTGTTTATCAATGAAACCTCTTGTTTATGGGGTTGGATGACCATACCTACCCCCTTATTCTTATTGGTGAACATAAAGAAGTGGAGTTTCTTATAGTCCCCTTCCTAGGGAACCTAACCTGCATACCTCTAGCCATAGCAGCTAGACCTACTACACAACCTATTACTATACTATATTGCATCTATCTGTGTAACCTTTCCATAGGTATTTGGAACATAGAATCCCAGCAGCAGGGCCCTGGCATTGGAACAGGGAACTTTTAAGGTTCTCCTCCATGGTATAGGGGGACTACCCACTATGACCCACTATGATAAGAAAGATCTATAGAGATAAGATATAAGTGTCCCATGGCAGCCAGACTTATCAAGGGTAATATATGTCTGGATAGAATAGAAGTCTCCTTTCAAGCCAACATACCCGATGTAGTAGGATGTAATATCCCCCATAAATTGGATGGGTTTTATTCTACGTGATATACTCGCATATCTACATCAACCTGAATCAGACATTCATTGGAGCAGGTTGGTTACTTAACAACAAGAAAACATTGATATATGAGATCGCATCTCTTCTCAAGATCTCATGTTCTCTTTGATTAGTTAAGGGAACAACACTCTGTTTCATTAGCTCTGGAAACTGTTTGGGCATTCAAGCATGGACTGTATAGCTTCTTCTACAGCAACCCACCATCCCGCGCAAACAATGGTTAAGAGGCTGGTAGCAAAAGAGAGTGATGAAATGAGAGTCAATAAATAGCTCCAGTGCTCAAATTACAAGGCAATTGTTTGACTGTTTATTATCACCAAAACGCAGCGCGTAGGGGACTAGGAAACACAGCAATACAAGGGAAGGAATACGCCCAACAAAGAGCGTTCTATTCACACCCAGCAAACACACGCATTGTCAAACTGTTAAATGAAGTCAAAACGCAGCCATTAGAGAAGGGACCTACGCAGGAGGCAAAGGGACACCACGCAGCCTGTTATTGCTAACTTCCCAACGCATTTACTTCCACGATTTGGTAAAGCTCGTGCTGGAGGGAGTAAAGGGGAGCGTGGGCCGATGTATTGACTCACAATGGCACATCAATGGACAAAAGAATACCCACGAATTCCATATGTTGCCTAACAGCCTCAGAAGGAAATGCTTTGCTAAATACAAGAATCTCGGAATAGAAATTGAGCTGGAAAAATGCAACAACTCTCTTATTACAGCCATAGATCTCATTGAGCATAATGAATGGATGGTTCGAGGTGCATAACTGTTGTGGGCAAGGGAAAACAATGCTTTAAATTAAGCCAATCAAGACAGCATATCACACTAATTTGCAGTGGAATTGATCCATTTAACCAACAGATCATAGCAATTAAAGAAAGCGATGCATTCACACAGAAATTCAGGACACAATGAACACAGATATTTGACCCTGGAAACCCAAACGGGAAAACTAGCATTCGAATGGCTTGCTCAGTTTTTATTCTCGACAAATACAGAGTTACCATGTAGTGTGATGGCTCTCTGGGCCATTTAGCAATTGACATAGCAGGCTTGTCATCCGCATTCATTTCCTACTCTCCAAAGAACCCTTTCTGAATCGTTGTGCATGGGATTATAGGCAGCGCTTGATCCATAGACGGTAGGCCTATGGCCCGTCCATTTCGTCAACATGGATCTCTTCGGAAATAAGATTTGAAACTCTGTCTAGCTGAGTACAAGCTTTGTCTCTGCAATTTAAACAATCAAACGTTAATGTTGAAATCGAAGCTTCTTGAAGTAATTTATGAACATGCGTAAAAGGCTTTGTTCGTAGGCTCTGTCTTCAGGTTCGAGGCTTGACTGCTTGGCTTATTTGCTGGTGGCCAGACCATCGCCAAACATTCTCTGCTTTTAAAATTCCTAAGCTTATCGCCAGTCCGGTTCAAGAGGCATAAGTAGCAGGGGTAGTTTACCTCGTTGGTTTACCGGTCGATCCTATTGGAGATCGATACCCAGTAGTAGTTCAAGCAGATCCTGTTCCATCTCGAGAACCAGCAACGTAGGACGAACGAGACTAGCTTTACCTGCCCTTCCATAAGACTTAAGCTAGCTTGAACGTAACCTCCCCCGGTTTTGAGTTAGACCAATAGTAGAACGCGCATTCACCTTTCCTGTGACAGAGACAATCAATCGCACTAACAAGTTATCCCAGGTCTACCCTTTCAGAGGAGATAAAGCATTAAGTCCCTGCCGGGGGTTGTTCGGCTCTCCAGATGATTAGGCCTTTTCAGTCAACGTTAATCCGGAAACCCACGGAGTGAGCGAAAGGAACGGAGCCTTTTACCTCGTTCAGCGGGTCCTCAGGCCCTATGCCACCTATACGCTGCTAGGCAGGACTTTAAGATCATGTAGCTCAGCCAAACTAGGGTACAGGGGAGGGTAATAAGGTGAAGGAACACCAATAGCACGCGCAAGAGCTCGTACCGGAAGCCCAGGATCATTCACAGCCGATGCATCATATCTTCCATTGTTACGAGCAGAACCGGTCAGATATAGGAAAATCTGAACCTCAGTTGGATCCGCACCTGGAATGGGATCTTCAACGGGGTTCGATCTCAAAATGTATATGTATCCCCCTCTTTTATTGGGTCAACCCCGGCAACCAGATCTTTACCTTAGCTATAGGCCCTTTCTGCGGTCGGAGCAGGCAAGATGGCGAAAAGGTTCGGGCAAGGTAAACACAGATTCCTTTGAGATCAGACAAGTGTGAGGGATTTTGACGTAGCCTTAGTAACCCTTTAAGGCTTCTTACTTTAATCGCTTCGCTGATAATGCCTATTTTAATACCTTCAATTTACACTTTTACCCACAGAAGGATAAGGTACTGCTGACCTTACTGGGGCTCTCGGTTGAACAGGGTCTACCTTTACAGATACAGAACTGAGAGGGGGGTTTTCAATAGGTTATACCAAGTTCCATAGGTATATGTTATTACTCTTTTAGGGGTATCCCTATAGATAGAGGAACAGACCTTATTTATTCTACTTACTCGGGTTGTTCCTCCTTCCTACCATTACTCAATCAACCGTCCTACAACCTCCTCATTGGGTGTGCAACACAAACACTCTCAATTACATGAGCGTGCTTCAGCGACGAATTCACCTGCCTATCTATATATTCTTTATTAAGGATTAAGGAAGGAACCCAACCTTGATATACTTTACCCCTCATGAACCAAAGCACGGGACGCTCCCTACCTACTGGGTGGGGCACCTAAGCGCACCCCAGCACATAGCTCCACAGACTACCGACCGGACACTTATCTTTATTTATATTTATTCCCCCACCCGTCAGATAAGCTAGATTATACTTTACCTTTCAGGAAGGCAGACCCCCAAAAAAACTACCATCCGGTTAAAGACCTTCCCCAGACATACGTGCTTATATAGAGTATGGATTTATTTCACATGTGGGACACTCCCTAGCCTTGGGCACAGGCCTTATGCACCAGCCCCAACAAACACTTTCTTACCCAGTTACCGGGTTGCAGATCCCTATAAGATAAGGCGCTTTGACATTCCTTTAAGGTAAGCGGATGGGACATTCCTTATTAATTCTGGACTAGGAAAGCACTGCCTTACTCTAATCTAATAGGATCTGGAAATCTAATAGGACTAGACTTTCCCTCCTGGACGGCCTAGGAGAGCAGAGACGCGTTCAGTAGGTGCTTATGAGGCTCGATCAACTGAGTAAACTGAATAAGACACATATAGTATAGACTTTCACTATAGTTTATAGTATAGACTTTCACTATAGTATAGACTTTTATAGTATAGACTTTAACACTGCCTCATTAACCCTTATTCCTCATTAACCCTTATTCCTCAGGAATCTGACCTCGGAAAGGAAAAGATCTCAAAAAAGATGAAAGGGATAAGCTATACGTTAGATTTTTAAAAATACCTTTTTACAGGACATCTAAATCGTAAGTCCTTATAAAGCTTCATTTGGCATATTAACTGGACTTTTTTGTTAGCGGAAACCGCTCTTATGGTTCACCCGGTTCAAGCTAAGCAACTGGATCAAGGTAAGCAACTGTAGCTACTGGATATGTGTCTGGACGAGATGCTGGCTAAGATGCTATCGGTACGGCTGACTCTGCAACCTATGCCTTGCTTACTTTGCTATTGGTGCTTCTTATACTGGTTTAACTATTGGATCTGGACCTGGAACTAGCTTATACGCTACTGGTATATATGCTACGGTTATATATATATATATGCTGGATTTTCACCTGGTGTATCCCTGGTGTATCAATGTCAACAGTTGCTTCAGAGTCAACTGCTGCTTATGGATATGCTTACTTTGCTAGAAGACCACCCATTTCTTATTTCTTTCAACCTTACTAGCCATGGTCTTAAGCCTTGCCTTACTAGTTTCATTCCATTTATTATTTCCACCTCTTTGAGGGGAAGAAATCAATGAAGGCGGTTGGCGAGATTAAGCGAGGGAGCATGCACTCTTCGTTCCCGGGGGCTTGGCATTTTAAGGGAAAAAAGTGTAAAAGTGACCTTAGCCGGATTTTTATTTGAATGAAATATAGTTAGCGCAGCTTAACCCACTTACCTTAGCGCAGGAGATTCTGTAGGAGCCTTCTAAGGCATATGAAAGAATTGAGCTTGGTAATCTCAGCGCCAATGTGAGCTATGTATCCACAATATCTAAATGAATGGCTTCCCCCGAGTGGGGCAGAAAGTGAA
>Ga0316215_1000139_pt1 | contig 13167 bp, 7 predicted proteins | sample NRE5metagenome_FD_207796 | JGI IMG/M metagenome (GOLD analysis project Ga0316215, IMG submission 207796) | Spruce roots microbial communities from Maridalen valley, Oslo, Norway - NRE5 | ecosystem: Host-associated > Plants > Roots > Unclassified | place: Norway: Oslo | collected 2017-09-15
ATAGTGGTGCCCCTGCCTTTGCTTTTGTCTACTGCACCCTATCTATATGGTGGACTATATCATTGGAAAGGTTGAGAGGGGTGCTTCATGATATGAATCTCAGGAACAACAAGCAAGAATTAATTAAAGTGCATGAAACAACCTACCCTTGTTTTAACATATATATAAGAGAGAAGGCGGACCTCCGCCTCTCCTCTCGTTCTTTCGGTAGTGGGGGGTGCTTGACAAAAGTGAGATCTATGCTTAAGACGAATTCACCACTTTTTAATGCGGGGCCGGAACCTCAATGCAAATAGACCTGTCCCTTCCCAATCGTATGCTTATCTGTTTCCAGTCATATAAGGTAGGTCAGAATGGGTAGGATTTATGTTTCCTATTTCCCACGTTTACCTGGGAGTGAAAAACTGAAATTCTACTTTATCTCACCTAACACTTGAAAGGGGAGACTCGCCCTTTACTCAAAACTTTCACTCTGGATAGAAAGATCTAACTTCTTTCACTTAAAAAACTACGGGTGGATCAATTACAGAAGAATCCATGGTGGATCAATTACTGAATAAACCTCGGGTAGATTTTATTTAGAACCCGCCTTTAGGTTCTTCTTATCTATTTTGATGAGTGCAAGGAAGCTATGTTCTGTTATATACGTATATCTTCGCCCCTTGCCCTATCCACACGAATGAATACACGGGGAGGGCCCGGACCCTATTGAGCCTTTTTCCTACCTTCCCTATCATCATGCACAAACCCCCGAAACCAAATTGACTGCTGCGATTCTTGCTGTGCTACAAAGGCCGCTACAACATTCACGTATTAGAACGCTTGATAAATTTCCCCTAACAACCCAAGGTGTAAAAACACGTTCAAAACGCACCTAATTCGTAAGGGATAAAGAGCCGGCTTTACGAGATCGTGATTCATATCCCATTGACCTAGAGCCACTACCTTTTTAACCACCACCTTGTTGGTAAGATCGAGACCCAGTCCTAGGTCCCACTCCCGGTCCAGAGCTAGATCCATATGCATATATATATATATATATATGATCCATATCCAGAAGCTCGAAAGGAAGAGCCTGCTGATCCAGTTTATTGAGCAGAGACAAAGGCAAAGGCACCAGGGGCATAGGTGGAGGAACAGACAAAGGCAAGGGAACGATAGAAACTCCCCTAAAGATAGCAAGAGAAACCAACGTTGAGAAGGCTGTGGATACTACTAAATTGTCCCTATTCACCAGATAGAAACCCACCGCTGCAAGCTTCTATGTATCCTCCTATGCGGTGAGTTGATAGGTAGTGAAAGGAGAGTTCCCTGTGTCCATACTAAGACCCAATGTAGAGGTGAGCATCCTACGATTGCTGACGTATGAGTGAGGTCTCTTACCCTCCCTTGCTGTTGATTGATCCTTGTTCAAGGTTCAAATGAAACTAGTGAAGGTTGGGTTCGATACTAGGTATAAATACCCAGTTGGCGTAGCTACTTCAGTGCTATGAGCATGTGATTGGTTCTATGGGCGTTTTCCAATCATTTCCATTGCTCTTGATGGTGTTCGCTCCCATCCCACTTTTTCACGTATTCGTTAGTCGGCATCGCAGCCGCCCTTATCGGGTTCTCTGCGCGCATCAGAGACTTTGGATACCGGGTAAGATGAGGAATAACTTGACTTCATCCAATCTACGTTACTTCTACGCGAGAAGCCCTCCGGTATACGCACTCTTTATCGTCCCGATAAGTTATTCTCCTCCCAGTGATCGTCTGGATATGAGAAGGGAGAATCCGGGCTACTCCATTCAGTAACTGTAAGACACATGGAATAGGGAGAGCGGTGTAGTACCTTTTCTCCGTGTTGAGTGATACGGGGATAAGTCAGATGAATCGAAACAAAGTGGGTCGTGAGATATTCCTATGTCACTTCGAGAGAGAAACCTACGTGATCGAAGAACCGAAATTGATTATTCGAGCTTCTCGATTCAATCTCGATTCAGTCTCGATTCAGAGAAGAAATGTGCATCTGTTATGCCTTTAATTTGCTATTATTCCCACCCTTTTTATTTATTAAAAATAGGGGGCCCGCTTATTTACCGCAGTACAGCCTCTTATTAATTCATACTTGAACGATTATGGAGAGCGAACGCAGCTTATTAAGTAGTCGCGATATATTAGTTGTGGAATGCGACATATAAGTTATTCGCAATATGTTAGTTATAAGTATAGGATCCTTAGGTTTATATTACAGGGATGCTCTTCTCATGCTATCGCTTAAAAACCAAACGAATGTGTCATTCCTACTTATATATCGCTCAAGGCTGGCAGTCTTTAACGATTATTAATTGATTCGCAGATTCAGTTTATCAAGATCGAGACCTTTATTAATTAATACTGGAACTATTATTAATGAAACGGGGAGGCTAGGTGCTTGGGACGCGCTGTGCCGAGCTACTAAGGGAGTTCCTGTGTGAAAGGAACTATAATTCATAACGGTCGGTTCAGAACCTACACAAACAGGAGGTGAAACCAATGGATGGATATCGGAGTTTAGGAGGATCTGGATCACGCTCAGAATAAACTGCTGAAACTGGTACAGGTGATCCTGCTAGATCTACTGCTTATGCTAGATATACTACTGGTTCTGCTACTGGATATGGTTATATCGCCTTTGCTGCTGGTATTGTAGCTGTGTTTCTCTATATACGGATACGTATGCTGTTGTTGGATCAAGGTAAACAACAGATGCTTAGTCGACTGCTCAACCTGCTACTGGATCAACTTCTGCTTAAATGACTGAAGAATCAATAGCTAAGACTGGCTTTTACTGACTGTCTTGTTAGATAGATAGCTTTGGCTGACTAGCTGGCTTTGCTACTTGTGGTTCTCGATCTTGAACAGAAGAATCTGGCTCTCTCGCATCCGAATCTCCATCACGAACATAATTTGGTGCATCAACTTATTCAGAAGCATCAATCTCATCGTCAGAAGCAGAAGAAAGAACCCTCTAAGAATCTTCTATTGGTGCGTGCTTAGCACTATAACCAGATCGAGAGCTTGCTTATAGAAAGAAGGAAGCACCATAACCAACTCTCCGCGCCACGTACGTAGACATGGCACTGAGCGAAGGGAAGCTGGGATAATAAAAGATGCCTTAGATAGGCAATAACCTCTTTAGGTAAATAAGTTGTCCACTCGGTAAACAAATGCCTCTGTCTCTATAGCCCCTGCCTTTGCTCCTGTTGTTATTGCTCTTGCCTTTCACTATGCTACCTTAGCTACCTTAGCTGCAACTTAATATCATAATTGCATCGAAAGGGCGGGGCTCTTTCGATCTAACCAGTACGAGACGCCCTAACCGCACCGAATCCGCGTCAGGTTGGATAACGTGTCTTCTAAGCCTTCCTCCTTATTATCGCAAAACCTTGTTTCAATTCCCCAAGATGATTTTAGGGTTGGGGCTTTCTCGTGCCCATTTGTTTGTAAGAGATCACCTCCATCCCCGGCATGCATGATGGTGGAGGAGAGATAGATGAGAGGTAATGAACTAGGACCAAAGGGCCACGAGGGTATTATTTTATAGTATTGACCTCCTCGCAGGCCAATGTGTGTTTACCTAGGGAGGTTTTCTACTTGAGGGAATAAAAAGCTTTCAAAGAAGAGATAAGAAGAGAGAAAATAGTCCCTTACCTTCCACCCACGCTGTTAGTGTAATTTCTTCCCGTAAAATCCACCCTGTCTGTTGGGGTAGAGATGCCTACTTGCTGGTTTGTTTGTTGTTCAAGAAGAAAGAAGAAGTGAAAGTAAAGCAATACGTCGTAGAGAAAGAAAGAGAGAAAGAGAAGGGCCTTGGTTGGCCTCTATTCTAAGACTAGACTATCGACTTACTGTTTTCTGGCGCGGTGGAGAATAATAAATAGCAACCAACTAGAATACTTGTTTCCTTTGCCCGAGGAGAGATAGATAGAGGGTGGGTGAGTTATCCTCAAACCTTGATTGAATAGGAGCGTTTTAAGTCGAGCATCTCACTTTCTTTGCACTCGACCCCGCTCCAGCCTGCCTCTCCTCTAGCCCCCCCACAAGACTGGTTGCTTGTCCTCTTTAGTGATTCTTGTTCCTTAAAGAAAGAACATGCAGCTGCATCTCGGCCTTTTCTTTGTTGCTGTGTTTTTGCTGTTCCGCAAGCCGCCTGATCTCCATTCTCATGCTTCTCCATACCTCACCTATTATCTGTTGCATTTTCACTCATGCAGCGCACCTCGCCACACATTTCGCCTCTCGGACTCTTATCATGATATGACCTCGAAGCGTACAGCCCCTTCTCTACAACCCCTTCTCCACACCACCTTCTCCATTCAAACCACCTTCCCCTTATTCTTCCTCCCGAGAACCACCTCCCCGATCAGGATAATGCAGAAAAGTAAAATACTAATACCAAATCACTCTATAAAAAACTAAAGAAGTAAGTGTTTATTCAACATCCATTGACACCTATCCCACAACCTCCATGAGCTTTATGGTATGACTATCCCCTTTGGTCTATATAGATAATAAGGAAAAGAGTAAGTGACACAATTTTCAAATTATTGAGAGTAGCAAAGACCAGGACAGTAGTTGTAGAGCAGTAGCCAAGAGCAAAATGGTAGAGAGTAAGCAAAGTTAGGGATTTAGGTCTTTTCTTCTCCTTATGCTATCTATCCCTGGCTAGTTACCGAAATACCGGAGGGGGGGGAGGCAAGCAACACTTCGCCAAAGGGGCCTTTCTATGGTTATGTAACTTTTGCTTTCCTCGGCTTTATGCTATCCTTACCAAACCAAAATGGGATAGTTAAGTAATACGTGAAAGAAACATATTACCTATGTGAGAAAACAACCCTGCCTGTACTATCTCATCAGTGGAGTGTCGTGTCTGGGCCTCCTTTATGCTATCCCTAGGTACCGAAATGATATATTAGTTTACGGGTGGGAGAGACGTGTCTGGGCCTTTCTCCTTATTATTTGGTTACCGAAAGAGCTCGGCCTTGAAAGAAAAGATTTATTTAACATAGATAAATAATAAGTATTGCTTTAACGTTATTTAATTGTCTCACTTCGGTAACTAATAGGCCAGGGCCAAGAAAGAATAAGGAGAAGTGAGGCCAAGTATCTAAGTAGAAGTACATAACTCTTGCTTGCCCTTTACGAATGCCTTTCTTTCTCTTTCTCGTAGTAGCTACCTGCCTGGTACGATCGATTATGTAATATAATAATAGCATCTGGGTTTACTTACTTGGAGGGGGGGTACGATGCTCAAAATGACATCTGTAATGACATATATAGAGATAGAAAGAGAATCTAATTAATCCCCTTATATATGAGATTCTGCCCTGGAGAGATACTTTCCTTTAGTTCCTTACTTTCCTGACCCCGGGATACTACTTTCCTGGCTTTATTGGCCGGGCACATTACTTAGATACTTGGCCAAAGCCCCATCCCCCCGAGTTCGGGATTCAAGGGAAGGGACGGACTGGGCATTTCTTCCCGCCTTTCGGGAAGGTTAAACTTAAAAACATTATTACGTAATGATTAGATAGACGGCGGTCTACCTGACTTAGTTAGTTAACCGGATCCACCTTGCCGCCAGGCCTGCCTGAATCCCTCATCAAACAAACATAGAAGAGACAAAGAACAACCTGTGTTGTTCAGAAGAGAGACCGGCAGGCACGGTACTACATAGGGCGCCCGCCCTCCCTCACTTAACAGAAAGCCAGTGGCTATATAGATATTATTAACTTTATCGAAGTATTTACGTTTATAAAGAAGGATAACTGGAATAAGAATGAACAGGCCAACTCTTCATTCGGCAGAGAAGAATTCCCCTTTCAAGATAAATCCTTCAGGCATGAAATCAGGTGTCGGGCGCGACGAAGAGGGACCAGTCACCAACTCTGGTCTGCCTGCCTGCTGGGCGGGATTGGGGCAGGTCATTACTGGGATACGCTTTATTATATACGTAATTACGCTAAGGATTCGTAACTCTCTAGTTACGCTTATAAGGGGTTATACGAGGTAAGGTCCTTAAGCTTTAAGAGAGTATAGTATTCACTTCTCAATATCGAAATCAACGGTTTATAGATCAGTATACAGGCCTTACTCCGACATTGCTCCGACATCTATTCCGACATGCATGTTCCGACATGTTCCGACATGTTCCGACATCGGAGCATCGGAATAGAATCGGATCATCTGTTAGGTGAGCCATCCTTCCTGAAGATCCGAGAAGATAAGGAAGCGTAGAAGTTGCCACGCTGAAGAGAAATATATTCATTTAAATTCAAGGAGCACTGACAACTGCTCTTCCTTGGTATTGCGACCGAATAGGGAGCACCTATTTCCCGCCACGCTCGGGGAAGTTCCCGCCACGCTACGTACGTACGAATTGTTCTCCTTCCCTAGCATACGTACGTTCAGGTACGAATTGTTCTCCTTCCCTTCATTTAAGTTCAGTAGGGAATCTTCCATCTAGTATATTCTCTTCATAGAGTTCAAATCTTTAGGTAATCCGCATTCCAGAAGGATTAGTCTCCATATCTTGCACTTTGCTCCTCCGACGCCATCGCTTCAACCAGTCCCCCCAGGCATGCCCGCGACTGGTTTATTCAAGACGGCAAATGGTCAATCTACGGCTGATCCCTCACTCCTTACGTAGAAGCCCCGATCGAAGCGCGAAGAATGCATCTATAATAAGCGACACACGGTTCGGACGGGTACCTTAGGCGCACAGAGAATCATTGCGAGTACAGATAGACCTTGGAATTATCGATTACCGAATTTGGATGGAACCGCATTGGTAAGAACTTAGATGCAACGCGCAAAAGCAAATTGTTTACATCCATCTACCTGCTTGAAAACAATGGGTGAATATCTACAGGTATCACGTATATAAATAAGCTACTTGTGGTGCGTAGCGGCTTATTGCAAGCACGTAAAGACCATGAGAAGGTCTGATTTGGATCACATACTTTAAGCGAATGGGTTAATATATCACGTATATAGAACGAACATTGAATGAGCATGTGATAAAGGGAATGAACTTCAAGATAGATTGTAGCCACGAGCACGAGAGTGTACTAGATGCCCACGACTCTTAGGACTTAATCAATCGAAACGTGATGACCAATAGTTGATCATTCGATGGCTCTGTTGTTGCTAATCAATTGAATAATAAACAATGCACCCTTTTAATCTTTAGATGGAGTCAATTTGAATTGTTTGGGCAAGTTGTTTAATCCTGTTGTTCCCTCTCGCTCAGAGGGTTATTAACAGTCTACTCCTGCTATCTCCGATCAGTAAGAACAATCTCATGTTAAGGCTTATAGTAAAGGGTCTCTGCCTAAAAGTCTCACAACTCGAAATCCTGCCCGAGTATTCCAGTTGAGTTGAGGCTTCCCCTTCTCCACTTTCGATTCCAGGTAGAATTGGTTCTTCTTCTTCCCCACCAGTAGTGGGGATGCATCTGTTTTCAAAGTACCAGAAAAGGGAAGAGTTAGGGTAGAAACTGAACTTCTACAGGTTACTGAGCAAGATATTCTCTCCACATCTTCAGTCTCCGGTCCCTTAAGTTGAATTGAATCCTGGAGATGCAAGAGTCGAAAAATAGAGTACTTCTAGGGAATCGAAGTGGTTGGCCGGATATCTATCCATAAATGAAATTCAATAGGCCTACATACAATAGAAAGAAAGAGTGCGATCGATAGGGACTCAACGAGTTTAGGCTAGGCAAGGATGCATGCCATTTCTATGATCATGAATTAATGTCTGTGGAGACGGTCTCCGCAGTATCAATCAGTGAGAGTATATATTTCGAAACGTTATCTCTGGACTTCTACTAGTCTTTTGACTTCCAGGTATCTGGGTAATTACGCGCTATATTTAGATATGTAATTATGCTTTTCTGCTCAGTTCAGTAGGGTTGGAAAGACTTACTCTAGGAAAGACGAGTCCCCTCTCTAGAGCTGGTCTATTCCCTTTGGTTCGGGCTTGAACGCTTGGTTTATGGCAGTAACATAGGCAGTAACATAGATATATAGGTCAATCATATAGAATAAAAGAGAAAAGTAATGGTGGATATTGCGGGGAAGAAGGCTTTAGAAGTTCTAAGCTATGCCCCTTTAGTGGTAAGTTCCTTAGCCCCTGGATAGGTAGTAGACAGAGCCCCGGGGGTTTCAAGTCTTGCTCCTTTAGCTACCGTCCCTGGGATGATGGTAACAACTGTAACCTTGTGAGAAGATTATATAATAGAATTTGTTAGTTCCATAATTGAGTTTAGATCCTTGTTCCTTGGTGTTGGGAGTGGATTGATAATACCAAGGTTAGTGAGTGAAATGGGTCACTAAGGCCGACCTTCGTAATGTTTATTTCGTTAGGCCAGCCTTCCATTCTCGTTGGTGATTGTAGCAACCTAGCAAGTGAAATTCATTGGTTCCCCCGTCCCCCGTCGTTCTCCTTGGATTGATACATATATATATCGCTTAGTAGTGATGCTTTGTCGAAATGGTGCTCGATGTAAGCTCGAGCCGGCTCTCCCTAAGAAATACGATAAATTCTATAGAGAACAGGGGATGCAGCCCGCGCCTAATGCCCGTCCAGGTCTTGCGATATGAGCTATAGGGTAGACCAAAAAGACGTTCGCCTAGGTGGTCAGGCTAGGCACACAGCTCTCACACGTGATTGCTCACGCGATCCAATCAGCAATCATCTGTATTCACTCAACAGACGATTCAACCGATTCCCCGTCGAGCGATTCGAGGGAGGTAGGGACATTTACTTCATATGCACAAATGCATGTTCGAGGTTGGACACCATGAATCGCACCGAGATCTGCGCAGAAACATATATAAAATATGCATTTTGGGTCATTTCCGATCGATCACGCACGTGAATTTCTCAGCGGCTGGCATGCCTTTTGACCAATGAACTAGAAACTACATAGAGCTAGAAATTGCTATGCTGAACCAAGAATTGATCGTTTGATAGTCCCTGCCGGCCCACTCCCCAATAAAAAGTGCATGTATTTATATATGGTGCGCCATGAGTAATGCTCCGGTCGATTGCGTATCTGATTCGGGGAGTCTAACGCCCATCGGTAGTTACTCACCTCTGTCTGGTCGACCTCTCTTCACCGTACTAGTTCAGCTTCGTTCCAAGTGTCTAGGATCGGCAGGGTGAGCATTGGTTCCCGTTCAATGAAAACGTAAGCCCTTGTTCCCTTATAATTCCAGCTTCCACGTCGTCCGAATTACTCCGCTCCACGGGCCCAATGCACGGGGTTGTTACACCTAGGCTTAATGTTCTGGTGATCACCGCCGGGGATTCGAATCTGAACGTACAATAGTTATGCTCTCTATATATTTATATTATCACTTCCACTTCAGTAGGGAACAGGATGGGAGCCTCGATCGATCAGCAGACCCAACGTATCAGGAAATAATAATAAAGTCAATCAGAAGGAAGGATGGGTAAACTCCCGGATCGAGCGCAGCCCACAACGAGTACACCAGAGTCACGAGGAACGGGAAACACCAACATAAACAAAATCAGAGCTTGTATTCGCAAGAATAGAGCTCATCTCCTCCTAAGCTTAAAATGCGCACACAGGTCCTTCGCAAGTTGTCGAGTCGAGTATTGGATCAAGGTCAGACGAGGTTGGAAGAGTGTCCCGTGATGTCCCCATAGCGATAATAGCAAAAGAAAAATAAAGAGATATAAATAAATAAATAAAGCCGAACTACTAGAAGGAGGGAATGGGTAGGAGAATCAAATTGACATACATAAACTCAGTTAATAGAGAGGTAAAAAAAGTAAAGGTCAATCCTTCGCCGAGGAAATAAAATAAGTGGCTGCTATTATATATGTAATTATGCATTTCTGCCCTCGCTGACCAACAAGTCAACCTGATTAACCCGAAAACGAAGAATTGGCCTTTTCAGTTTACTACTTCGGACTATCTTAAGGCCTTGATTAGACACCCATTAGTTAGGTTATCCCTTTAGTTAGGTTATCCCTCCTACCGACGAACACAAGTGGTGGAGCGGGAGAGCGAGAAGACGGAGGGGAGGAGCATGCATCGAACAGGGTTTACCCCTCAACCTGCATCAAACAGGGTTTACCCCTCAGTCAACCAATGCGGTCCTAGCCCCAATCCATTTTCGGTTGCCCTATGCCAAACAACAAAGTGAAACATTTCTATTCATTTATCCATGTATCGTTCGGGCTCATCATCCCAACAAACAAGAGAGGAGAGCACCAAGAATGAGAATCATCACTATCCACCACACAACTAGGTAGGTGGAGACAGATAAATTACCCAATGTCCGGTGCATTTTAGATCCTTCATAGAGCTTGGTGTATCATTAATTTTTCCCCTAGTGATCAGAGAGGAATGTAGATGCAAGAATCCTTATTTTGTGCATTAACAATTCGTTGTGCGATATGGAATAATAGACTAGACCCTAAACCCTATACCCTTGGCTCTCTACCACTACAGAACCTTGGGAATGCTCTTACCTAAGATACTCAGACTGGGCTACTCGAATAGAAACAGGAAGACCTCAAATGTCGACCCTTGATCATCGACCCTTGAAATCACTTACCCTATGGAACAGACAGGAGTTACTACCTCGATTTGACGGATGATGCATTACTTACGATGCACCTGCTTTTGGTTTCACACGCCTTACAGAGGGAGGTTGATTGATAGATTTGATTGATCGATTGAGCAATAATGAATGGCTTCTGAGAGCAGGGACCATTTGAATGACGGGTGGCGTGCGTGGAGGATACGTCTTCCGGGATTGGCATTGATTGAGTGAACTGATTTTATTTTGAAACGAATCGTCTTCTGATGGGGCTGGCCGGGAAGGGAAGGTGCGGCCAAAGGCGACTGATTAGTCTTATGCAGAGGGGCGTTCCCAACTGCCACATCTTATGAGAGAGGCGTAGCCCCATCTTCCGAAATAGGCGTTCCCAACTGCCACATCTTATGAGAATAGCGTTCCAACTGAACCATCTTACGAGAATAGCGTTCCCACAGACAAATGCCCCATCTTACGAGAGAAGGCGTTCCCACCAAACACTGCCTCATCTTACGGGATAGGCGGGTACCACAGACACGAATGAGGACTAACCGGCAGACCTGGAGAACTAACCGTAGCAGCCAGAACTCCTCGACGGAAGAACCACAGCCCTAGACCCTTGACCCCTCAACCCTCGAACCTTACCCCCCGACGGAACACACGGCTCCTACCTTGCCGGGAGACCCAACCAGCAGACCTTGCCATGGCAGCCAGGCATACAACTCCCACCTACAACTCCTACTTGAAACCCCTACCCCACATAGCCAGTCAGAGCCAGACCCAAGAGAGATGTAACAGCTCACAATACGAGCCATCCAGAAAAAAAAAATTAGCTTTCTTACTTGATATTATATCACGTCCCGATAAGTAGCCAAATCTCACATCCCGATAAGTGGTGACATCTACAGAGAAAGCCTCCACCTTGAACCTCCAACTCCTGCTCCTACTCCATACAACTCCAAACTCCCAAACTATCCTATTACAAACAACTACTACAAACTCCATTGGATTGGATTTTCTCAACTGATTAGTCTTCTGAGAGGGGCGCACAGTCTTCTAAGAGGGGGGGGTTCCCACGGACGGACAAAGAAAACCCCCCCACATCACCGCTGGCCGAGAGGAAGGATAAGGAACCTATTGAGCCAACATAACCAAGAGATGAAAAGGACCCTATAGAGTCACCTTAGAGGTGCCCCTTCACGCCCGAGAGAATAAAAAGAAGGACTTACAGAGGAGATATGGCCCACTCTGGACAATCTCATATATAATGCGAAGTTACCGCACCTAAAAGGAACCTTAACTGGATGGATCCGCTTATGTTATGGGCTACCATCTTAAGCACCACCGTTGGGGGCAGGCACAATGTTTGGTTGGGACAGAATCAGGAAAACCTCCCCCTCCCGGTGGTCGGAGGAGCGGCTCGTATCCTCGCTCCTTCTCATTCAATATTTTGATTAAGTTTCTCTATAATTCGCGGGATAGAATCGATTGCTCGGCTTGGATACTCGGTTGAGCTGGCATGACCTGGGATGGCATGGGCTCATGGTTCTGGACTGGGTTACTCAGCTACTCGGTTGAGCTCCCGGGCTGGGCGGCTGGAAACAGTTATTGCCGCCGGCCGATAGACGGTATCATTCCATTGCCGAGAGCCATTAGTCGATCCAGGTGTTGATGTACTCAATGCCGGTACTCTTTTCCGGTAGTCGATCCAAGAGTCGATGCCAGGACAGGTGGCGATCGATGCACTCGATGACAGGTTTTTATGCTGGTAGTCGATGCAGTGAGTCATAGTCGATGCTGCTACTTGATTCTGCTACTCGATATGCTACTCAATGCCAGGTGGCGATCCCAGGAGGCAATGCCAAGACTCTTTGCCAATAGTCGAGGAGTCTTTTTCGACGTTGGTACTCAATGCTGGTAGTTGATCCCAAGAAAGAGTTGATCCCACGTGCCGATGCCAGTAGTCGATCACTCGATCCAGGATTGCCACTAGTTGAGCCAAGAGTCGATCCCAGGAGGTGCCGATTGATGCTTGCCGATAGATAGCCGCCCGTTGACGATAGATACCCGGGAGATCCTCATTAACCTACGGACCTGGAGGTTGCCACAGGGAAAGGGCATTTACTGGATGGATACCGACCGAGATAAACTCATTCACAGGAGGTGGAGGTGCCGATTACCGCTAGAAGATACCCGGGAGCTAATAGATAGACGCCCGTTCCCAATACCCGGGAGATAAAACATCATTAACAATCATAGCCCATAGCCCTCGAACTCTTCCTAGAACCGAGACCCTCTAATTAGACCTCGGCGAAACCCATTGCCCTCGAACCATACCTAGACCTCGACCTCACTCACCGATGCGGAACACAAGTTAATAATTCAACTTGATGCCATGGCATGGAAGAAATATTATTAGTAACGTATTGAAAGCTAAGCTCGATATCTCGGCTCGATATGTTGGCACTTAATATAACGCTGGCTATGGAACGCTGGCTACGGGACGCAAGCTCTCCTTCCAATAAAAATATCCAACTGATACGTAGGCTCATACTGAATGGATGGGTTG
>Ga0316215_1000142_pt1 | contig 13045 bp, 10 predicted proteins | sample NRE5metagenome_FD_207796 | JGI IMG/M metagenome (GOLD analysis project Ga0316215, IMG submission 207796) | Spruce roots microbial communities from Maridalen valley, Oslo, Norway - NRE5 | ecosystem: Host-associated > Plants > Roots > Unclassified | place: Norway: Oslo | collected 2017-09-15
TACATACATATTTCCAGGGCACTCAAGCTTGCTCTCTCTTGCCCGCCTAACGCTTTATAGGCCCAAGCCCCGGCTCGACTTTCTTTCTTTAGAGGAGCATAGGCTCGACTTTCTTTCTAGGGTAAACCCCGATAATAGACGAGTCAATACGTTTAAGAATGAGTTAGCGAGTGAAAGCACAAAACAGATACCGACAAAGCCTCTAAATAAAAGGACCTGGAAAAGCCATGAAAGGGACATGCTTAGAAAAGCAAGCATTTCTTCCCCTCAAATCATTAACTAAGTAATCACTATTAATTCGTAATCACTATTAATAAAGTACTCACTAAAGCCTATCCCCTTAATTAAGAAGATTAATAGACTTGGGTATAAAAATAGCATTCTATAGAGTTATGTACGACGATACTTGGCCTTATAACTTATAAGTGACTCAGATGGGAGGGGGGCTAGTCTCCGAAATGCCTTTGGACGTTAGGTCTATAAGGAAGGTGGTATTGAGGCCCTCTACCAAATTAGTCCTTAATAGTCTCCTGGGCCCTTCCTTATTTCATTTCCTATATTACTACTTATTCCTTGGCTAAAAGAGCTCTGCGAAGCCCAACCCGACGTTCGAAGGAAGGTAAGTAAGAACTATAATAATAATATACCCCGGCCGAACGACGAAATAGACAGACCCTTTCTATATAATAAATCTCTTTTAAATCAACGGTTGGTTATTCTTTCCGTTCGTGGTGGGCCCTTAAGTTCGCAAGAGCATGGGACACAGAACCCTATTTCTTTGTCAGCCTCAATCCCTCAGAAAGAGAATGGAAGGAAGAATCAAGACAATATTTGGTCTTCATTCATTGGTAATGAAGAGGGTGGAATGGATCCTAATTATGCATAAATACCAAAAGAAAAATAGAGATAAACTGGGAGCTTCTTGTTCTTTTCTCATGTCGTGGGTTATTCGGGGAAATTGCGTACTGCGCCGGCAACAACGAAAGTAAGGCGTAACGTCTTTTAAACCTTTGAAACAGAAAATATACTATGGGGGCTGGGAAGAGATGCCTCCCCGGATTTGTCGGATTTGGTCCATTGAGGTTAGAACAAGCGAAACTTGTCTACGGCAAGATTACGCTTTGCTCGAAAGCCAGGAGCGCACATTACATTAGCTACGCAAGCTCTAATGAGCTTGTCTCACTCTGCTGATCGATCTATTCGAAAATCTCTCTATTCTATAACCCACCTCCTCTCTCTATAGTAGTGAAATCCTGTCCTTCCGTCCCACGCTGAAGAAAGAACCCAATGGAAGAGAAGGAAGGAGCTTCGGTTAAGGACGAACACTTATCACTTCTTTTCAGGGTCTCCGGAAAGGCACAAGTGAGGGGGCCTACCATCCTTCCCGCCTCCTTCTGTGATGAAGGTCAATTAAGAACTAACCTTCGCCCAGAAGCCAACGCAAACCTATATTTTTTTTATTATCCCCACCACAAGCTATGCCTGTTGCGCCTATAAAGCATCTTTCATGAATGGGAATCGGAATGAATGGACTTCCTTAAATCGAATTCGGAATGGGATCGTATGTAAGGTCCTACAAGGAGGATTCATTCCGGTCGAACACATGGATTTCCATTTTATGACACATTCGTGGGGTTCTCCCCGGTGAGGGGAGGTGAGCGACTACCGCTGATCTTATATAGTTCGTGAGGCTACCCGAGCCGGGGAGGACCCACACCACTATGAAACAAATAACGAAAATAGAATACCATAATAAAAATTCGGAGATCGCTTCGATCGGAGATCATGAATTCTCTCCTCTCTCTAATGCATCGATCGAATCAATATAAATCAAAAAATATTAATAATAATCTTAAACTACGCTACGAATATTATATACGATCAAGTGTGAGTGAAATGAATGAAACGAATAACCAACGATGCCAGAAGCAAGGCGTCGATGTAAGAAGTAAGAAGTAAGGCGGCGAGCAGAGCGATAAGCCTAGCAAGCAAGTAGGCTACAAGAGCAAGCGAACTACCAATGGAAACAAGCAAAGCAAACGAACTACCAATGGAAGGAGGCAAGCAGAGCTGTCGAACCACTAATGCAATGGAGGCAAGCAAAGCAGGAGCAAGCCGGGAAAGCATGGGGAACAAAACTAGCTCCCCTCACTCGTTCGTGCAATCTTCCTGAAGGCACAACAACCTTCAATCACAGGCAGGGGCATTGTGGAGAAGAATGGCTATCCCGCGGACTCATGCCACAAGTAACAAAAGACTTCCCACGGATATTCTTTCAGGCCACGATTCAAGGCCTATCTCTAGATCCACGTTCACATAAAACAGAAACTCTGTCGAGTTATCCCGCTGGCATTGTTCTCCTTCCCTAGCATACGTACGTTCAGGTCAAAATTGTTCTCCTTCCCATAGGCACTCTAGTGATTTAGTTCCTTCCATAGTTACCAGCTCCCCTGTCTGTAGTGATTTCGTTCCTTAAATCTCCTACTCCGAGTACAAGCTCCGAGAATAGCTAGTTTACCTACCAGAAGTACAAGCTCCGAGTCAAAGCCATGAGAGTCAAAGCCATGACACGAGTACAAGCAATCACGAGTACAAGGAATCACGAGTAAAAGCTCCTTAGTCCAAGCTCTTGTACATGCCATCACGAGTCCAAGCCATCACTAGTCCAAGCTCAGGAAATATATTCATTGATATTAAATAAGTTGCCTTCCTTCTCCTTGAGACCGTGAGACCGTGAGCGAGACACTCACCCACCACCATGAGATTGCATGATATTGCCCCACCACCCACCACTATGAGCTAGGAGACCCCTTCACGCGGTCTTCTCCTCATTATATATGATTCAGTCACTCACACTAACACTAATACTCACACTAATGCTTCATATCGGTCTTCTCCTCATTATATCGGCTTGCCTGTAGACCGACTCTTTAGGCATCTGTACCAATCTTTAGGCAGTGAGTCGTGGTAGTCGTGGTAGGAGGGGTTGTGAAAAGGTTCGGGCCCGTGGAAGCGTAGAAGCGTGGAAGCGCTAAGCTGCTCCCATACATATTCCCAAAGGGCTAGTAATGTTGGGAGTTGTTAGCTCGGGTGGATTCAAGAAAATGATTGATAGATGTTAGTTCCGCTTTTAAAAAAATATTAAAATCGGAGACCTGAGACTAAAGACATGGTAAGAACGAGAATAGATTCCAATATTGATCCTATTTCTCTAGCCTGCTACTGGGAAAATAAAGGGAGTTGGTCTCTCTACCCACCTCTATTTGCCACATGACGAAGCGGAAACCAGGAAAAATGATTTATACCAAAAAGAGTATTTCCCCTCGACCCGGAACAATGGAAGTATCTAAGTTGCTAGACTTATAAAATGATGTGCCCGGTGCCGCATTCAAGTTCTTTATTTGAGGGCCGGTAGGCTGCATTAGTGTTCAATATATGGCTAGTTATTCTCATATCCGTTCCATCTAGGACTAACTGCGCATGAGAAAGATTTGGTTGGTTATAAGAATGGAAGTCCTTTGAATCAAGGTAGTAACGGATGCGGTCAGTGGATGCGGTAGACCTACAGTAATTCAGGTGCTGGTCTCATGTAAGCCATTACATATAAAGGCTCGATCCGGTCAGCTCCGAAATAAACTACAGCTAAGATTTCGGCACACGATCGGCGGCGAATCTATGAGTCAGCCGAGCGGGCAAGCATGACCCCAAAAGTGCTTGCTGGTGAGATCCACCAAAAAGCATCTGAATCCAGTCTTCTCGTAGCTATAGCTTAGATACCCGGTGATGGCTATCATTACTCGTCCCGAAATAAATAATATGACACTGGAGTACGACTGACATGCATTCCTATGTACGTAATTTCCACCTAAACTCCTAATGGTGCCAAGAACCTATTTATTATAGCGTTAACCTTTTTGATCAAAGTGAATTAGAAGCAGGGTAGACATGGATACCAATAAGACTGGAGCGAGGCATAAATGCCTCAATAAAGTATTCTACCATATCGAAATTGCAGTCTTATATGCGAAATGAATAGCTGGTCCCAGACGGAACAGGAACGTGCTTCAATTGGTCTTCTATTTGCCGCGCCGTCCCCCCCTAAGTTCAGTGTGCACCAAGCGCCTAACATAGTTTAAAAGTACCCGATACTAGAAAGTACCCGAGAATATAAGGAATTTAAACACCCGAACACCCACCCAAGCATATAAGGACTTTAGTTGTCTCCTTCTTATCCGATCTATAGTTCAATTCCCTCTGAAGGTGGAAGCGTAGAAGCATTGAAATGAAAAAAGGTCTTCTCGCTACTGCCGCGGATACACTTTATTTCTAGTTTTTTGGCCTTAGAAGTATGCCGTCATGTTTGGAGTTAGTTGTTCTCATCGAGAAGGACATAACTTTCGAAAGAAAGTGCGAGGTCATGCCCGCCAAGGTAGACTTATATACTTAACGGGTATACATGGTTATTGCTAGCTGGTTATCACTAGCTGGTTATCGCGGTTATCGCCCTACTCCCTTAGCTGGTGAAAAACGCCCACTCCCTTAGCTGGTTATCCACTCCCTTATCCCAAACTGCTATAGCTATTATCTTTCAATTTGTATCCCAAACTGAAGAAGTTAACATTTTTGTCCTTGTCGCCTAAAGTGTCCTGCGCCTTTCACTCAGGTGGAGCCACGAATCTATGCATCATGGTCGGCTGTACCTTATCCCAAAATGTAAGGTCCTCCTTATGTGTATCCCACCAGTGAGCAGGTGTGCCACATAGAACTACGTCCATAGCCGGGATTTACTTTATTTCCTCGACGGTAAACTCCATCTCGTCCAAAAATTCCTCGACTGTGCCTGTTCCATCATACATAGACAGATTCTGCAACTCATTACCAATCCACCTCACCATCTTTACAGATGTCCATCGTCTAGTAGTCAACTCAGGGTTGCACTCCTGCCAGCTGTTTCAGGCTTCCTCGGAATATGAATCAAAGGGCGCTACGCGCTCCTCTAGCTTACTTACCCGTTCGCGGTAGGATTGACATAATCCTCCCATCTATCTGTTGTCATCCTATAAATGTTTTCCAACGCGTTCTCCCCGAAGGCATCATCGGTGGGCTCTATATACCTTGGGCCCTGGTACGGATCGAGCGGGTGCACCTTAGGGTACCTTCGGCCTCGAAGGTCATTGTCTCTCTATTAAAATTAATAACGATGTTGTTATAAAACACCATTCTATCCCTAGCAGGGTGGGGTAAGGGTCCTTCTCTCCCATTATATCATATGCCTTAAAGTCCACATAGGTATTTACCACTACTAGGTAAACCTCTATGTCCTCCAGCCTTTCAATAGAAAAGATTTTTGACCTATGTAACCATGCAAACTGTATAGGGGAGTATACCAACTTTTGCTGCCCAATGGCCTCCCACGAGTTATTTGGTAGGATGTTTTTTACATGAGATCCCAGGTCCAACATAATTTATCTTATATCGTAGCCCACGACTGGCACATCGAGCCTGAACTCCTTGCCCGTTCTGCGCTTCTTCCTCCGCACCCGATTTAATCTTCTTGAAAGAATATTTGCAGATATAGACACTAGGTTTTCTTCTTCGACCACTGCGTGCTATAGGGAGTTGCACAGTCTCTTGGTGTGATGCTCATCTGCAAGGATACTTGAGAACAAACATAACCATTTTGTTATCTGGTCAGTTGCATCACTCTGGTTCCGGGTTGCGGGTATCCTTCCGCAAACTTCCAGTGGGTCAGAGACCTCCGACGACCGAACTGGGGATCTATGCGCAACTCCCAAGGAATTAGGTGCAGCCATATTCCTGAACATGTCCACCGCAACCTTGAAAAAGCAAATTGTTTTTGTTGTGCGGGATCGAACCTTGGTGCTCCCGTGCCATCTTTCTTGATCTATGCAGGTTTGATGCTATATTTGTCTACTCTGATCCTCGTGCCTCCTGTAGTAAAAACATTAATTGTTGATCCAGCTTCCCTACTTGGTGTCCTTGGTTCAGAGTTAACCAAGTTTGCATTTCGTTGCCTGTTACGAGCCTCCCACCTTTCAATAAGGTTCGGGCAGTATTCAGTGGTATGGCCTGTTGTTCTGCAATGGTTGCACCACAATCTTCTAGGCAAAGGGAAGTTCTGTGTGATATGGCCAATATCCTTGCAATTATAATGATGCACAGGCCCAATGCATCCTCCTATCCTTCCTCCTGGATATCCACTTCGATATCCTCCTCCCTTGCCTCTTCTATCTTGTCCTCTTCCCCGGGGTTGCACATTCTCAGCCACTCTGAATGATGTGCGGTCCATCCTTTCGGCCAGAGTTTCTAGGGATAAACACTTATCTGTACCATGTGAGTTTTATTTGCAAAACTCACAGTAGACCATGTTAGGAACGGATGAATACTTCTGCAGTAGAGGGCATTGTTGCGACGGATGGCCATAGTTCCTGCAGATCTCATAATATTCTCCCGATTGACAGGTCTGGAAAGGTGATGTGTTCTGGAAAGGTGCCACATGCTGGAAAGAAAATGGTGTGGTGGGAGGGACTTGCGTGACCCTTCCAGTGGGTCTTATGGGTGGAGGCCCCATAGGTGGACCTCGGGCCCCTCCCCTTCGGAGCAAAGGGCACTCTGTAGATACATGTCCCTCAGTTTGACCTGTGGTGCACCATACTTTTTATCTTTCCACCTTGGCCTTCGTAAATTCCATGATTCATTCTTGGAAAGCCGAAATCTGGTTTTGAAACTGATTTATTTCCAGGCTAACACCTGCCAACGCCACCTTTTTGTTCCCCGGGTAACCCGCCATTGACTCTATCCGCATGGCTTTCTCCAGTGTCTCTCCCCCCCACCCAATAAGTAACTTAGGAGATCTTTTGTTGTATCAGTGGGGTTTTTATCAAGGGGCTTCGCCTCCTCGCCCTCCTTCTGTCAGGCGAGTAGTTCCTCCTCGATGAACCACTCTTTGTGTTGAGTATTATGGATCTGGAAGGTTAGACAGCTCATTAGGTCCCTGAACCGTTACCTGTACTTTAACACAACCTCACCCGTGATTTTGGGAATCTCCTTGAGCTCCGCTATACTCTGTTGTTCGAACTTGGGCTGTTGAAACTCAGTCACAAAATACTGCTTGACTGTACCCAAAGTGGGTGCAACCCCATTCTGTGGACAATGCCCAAACTTCATGTACCACTGGAGGGCTCGGTCCTGCAGTGTCGTTTGGAACTCTACTAGCCTCATCACATCATTCATCCCCTTGGTGGTCCAGATGGCTTTACATAGAGACCAATGTTGTTCCATTGGAGTCTTTTTCCGTTTTTTTACTGAGTCCCCGCCATCGCTCTGGACTGGAATCCCATCAAAATGAACCCTCTGTGTCTCAGCTGCACTATAGTATTTTGGCTGCTACTCTAACTACTTGACATTACTGCTGATGGTACAATGCTACCTCCGCTACTTTATATGCTACTTCTAACTGCTCCACATTTACTATTTATTTTAAAACTGAGAACCAAAACTGATAGAATTTATAATATATACATGATCTTAAGAAGCTGTCTTATATGAGATTAGCGCACTGGTCCTCCCTGGCTGTTGGGCACTTCTCCAGTGGTATGGAGGTGTATTATTATTGAAACAAACGACGCATGTCCACATGCACGACGTACACACCGTTCTCCTCTGGTTCTTCCAATATAGGTTGTTCCACAACTTCAGGCAAGGGCAGTTCTGTGTCACTGGTTCAAACCCCCACCTCTGTCTACAACTCTTCCTCTGTCGGCACCCCCGATCCTGTTGATCCATCTTCCTTGTTTCCTCCTTGGGTCAGGCTCTCCCCTAACAACAAACCTTTATCACGTAAACACGAGCTGGCCAGCTCTCCCTATCGCTTTAGTCTCTGCAACTCCTGCTCCCTCTCTTCGGTACTTCCCTCACTGCTAATCTCCTTCTGCAATTGATTACTCCTTTGCCAGACTGCTTTCATTTGGTTCATCCACCAACGATCCGTAATGTCCGCCCTTCTTATACATCGCTCAGCCCTCGCGTTGACCTCTTCTCCCCCCCCATTCTTCCGTTCACTTTACCCCTCTAGTTGCATCCGACCAGTCTAGCTGCTCCCCAGCATGCAGTGTTTATGCTGCCATACTAACTGGTATAAAGGCCAACATTCCTGCCTCCACCAACAACATTTTAAGAAAAAGCGGGATCTCCTTCAACAATCTTCCCTGCGCTCCCTTCTTTAACTCTTCTTCCGCTCTATAAAATGATTGACAAGCTTCTGTCGCGAACTCTAAAATGAATCCATCGATCTGGGCCTTCACCTAGAAATCTACCGCTCACGATACTTGATGCTTGGTTCACTGGAGTGTGACCAAATTAGGGACAGACCAAGCAGCTTTTCTCTTCTGCCTGCGCTTGTATTCGGGTGATTCTTCGAGCCGCTTCAACCACTTGTACTAAATCACATGAAACTCATACCAGAATATATCGTACTCGTCTCGGCTTGGTCTATGATACAACGTTCTTCTGTGCATTTGACCTGAATCTCCATGCAACATAGCTAAGTTGTCCACGTGGTGTACATCCATCCAAAAATGAAGGGTAAAACAAGCCCCGACCACACCTATTGACTCGCCCTTAATTAAACTCCTCTACTCTGCCTCTTTCTACCCTTCCTGCTTGCCCTTCAAATGAAGGGCCAACTCTGAGACCAAGGTGAGCACATGAAAATGGAATTGGTTGAAGGCATCCAACTGTTGATTCCACTTCCTTGATAGAATCAAAGCCCCAACGATGAAGGCTTGTGCTTTATCACTTTTTGGTGTTGAGGGCTACATCTGTACTACAGTCTGCCATGCTGTGTTTACAAAAGATTCTAATTGTTGCAGCTCCAAATATACAATCTGGGAAACTGGCTGAAACTCTCACAAAGTGGTCTTATCGGCCAACACTATATCATGTAGCCCCATAAGCTGATTGTTAGTGGCTTGCACTTCCGATCACTTTGCAGCCCATTTCATAGGGTTAGAGAGCACATGAGCTTCGTTGTTCGTCTATTTCATTTTTGCCCGCAACTGCGGTTCATTCTCATCTCTGCAAAATCCCCATCCTGTCCTACACTGTGGTATAAATGATTTGCTGGTGAGCCTACTGCAGATTTTTAAAACTATGCTCTGTCCACACAACCATTTGAACTGCCTCCTCAGTAGTCAGGTGAGCCATCTGCAACAAATCTTGTGTCGACCAACTCTGCAACACTATGGCCCGATCTAATGGTCCTACACGTGATCCCCCCAAGTGGACACCAATTCAAAGGCAAACCACCAACAATAGAGTGTCCAGAACATGAGGGTGTATGCACTTCGAAATATGGATGCACTTGGGATCACTTAGTTCTGAATAATTATATCTTGTGTAGGCTTTGTAAAAAAGGGAGTGAGTTATTTCTACATGTTATTGACAAATGCGCAACATAGCCTGATAATAAAGAGAGTCTAGGGCAAATTATTTTATCTGCACCATGGCAGATAACTGATCCAGAAGAAAAATAGAAAAAAGGCATAGTAGTTACAGGTCCAGATTAAGCAGTCGATTAAGCGGATCTTGAACCATGAAGGGACGGCCCTATAATTCATAGCGGTCTTGTCCTATAGGGCTTGCAAGGTCTTGCCCGGGAAAGCAAGGTCCTTGCCCTCCATTGATCACTTTATAGGCAAGGCACTATAATTCATAGTGCAATTGAGATCTTATACTATTAAGAAGAGGCTTAGAAGGCAATAGAATTAATAACGAGGTCTGGGTTATGGGTGGGAGAAATAGTTCCAGGGCAAGGAACTAGAATGAATAGCGCCTAGAAAGGTCTTGCCTATACCCAGACGGCGAGGACCTCTAATTAATTCATAGCGGTCTTAAAGTATTGCCCGGTCATAAATAGACTCTTATCCCACCCACAACCAAGGAACAACTGAGAGAGAAGGCCCTTTTCAAACCTTCCCTAGCATAGCCGGGCCGACATTACCTGTGAGCGCAGAATAGCTATCACCCCGCGCATATAATAAACGGTAGCAACTAGATAATAGCTCTCACTCAGGATCCTTAGTTGATCACTAATAGGTGACGCTCAACTCATTCAGGTAAGATCCAACTATAGGTGATATCACGAGTTCCAGCTATTCTCATTCATAGTAGATCGACGTCCACTTAAAAGATCACGTCCAAAATAGCTCTCATTCACATTATAGTAAACGTCCACGCAGGTGGAAGACGAAGAAGGAGTGCTATTCGCATTGTTGTCGCAAGCCAAGGGATCATTCATAGTAGATTGCCCGGTTGTGGGTGGGAGTTAATAGTCCAATCATCACCTGATTCATTCCACCCCCCTATTCTGCTTTTGGTTTTTATTATGGTGGTTTTCTTATTATTCTTTTTCTTTTCGTAGGTGGAATGAACAAAATAAATAGGGCAGGCCACCTCTGCCCAATGAACGCTTCTACGCTGCTCTCTAGGAAGGCAGGCCAAATAACGCTTCCTTATTTATGCCCAATGAACGCTTTAGGAAGGCAGGCCAATGAACGCTTTTACCGGCCCAATGAACGCTATAAGGCTGGCTTATAAGAGAAGAAGGCTGGTAATTACCTTCTACAGACCTTAGTTGACCGAAGACCTTCCTTTAGGGAGACAGATACTTTCAGGGAGACAGACTGGTCAGTGGGTCTAGGCTGACCGAAGACCATTGAGAAATACTGCTGACTATTGCTGCTGTGGAAGGTTGAGACCGTTAGACCGTAGGATGGGCCAGTAATGAGCCAGTAAGGGCCAGTGTAGTTGTTGGGAAGGGCCAGTAGCCAATAAAAATTAATTATTTATATATGTAATTACGCTTTTAAGGTTTCCTTTAGTTATAAGTATCTGTATTTGTTCTTTACGTGGCATTATTCTCTTATCTTTTCGGATCAATACAGATCAGTAATCCACGAACTGATCCCAAGGTAGTTTTCCTATCTAAAAAGCCTTTGAGACCATACGTTCCCGCCACGCTGCGGTTGGTGCAGGGGCTTGCCTCATTAACTTCCTCTTTCCCACTTATTATGCCCGCCTACCAGTGCCCATCATGGATATTTTCTCTGTTGCCTTCCTGTCGCCTTCATACGCCTCGTTCCCTCCTCTCGTTCCTACTCTTTCCTACTCTTTTGCTTTCTTTTATGTTCGAAAGCACTATCTGGGGGAATTGCGAAGATTATGTACTAAATTGAACCAATCACATAAGAGCTATCGAACCCTGCAGAGAGACTCGCCCAGCAGAGATATCCGCCCAGCAAGGAGAATGTATGGATACGCCCAGCAAATGCGGTCTTCTCCTCTATAGGCAGTGGGATATTATCTTTGCGACCGAAGAGAGCTATAATCTCCCGCCCGTATTTCTTCTTTATCTATGATTAATTTACTTGTTATCTATGCAAAATAGCCAATAGCTTATTGTCGTCACGTCTGACTCAATTGGCCTTATCCCCCTCAAGTAAGGCTTGTGTTCTATCTCTCCAACCAGCTCTTCAACCAACAATGTGGAAAGAAGAGCCACGATAAGTGCTATGGAAAGCCCGCCCAGTTGTTTCCTTCTTATCCAATTATTATCCAATGGGTTAGAGACCGTTCCCTTCCGCGGATGGGTAGTATATAGTTCAATTCCCTCTGAAGTTCGTGGGCCATCCCGAGAAAGGTGTTAGAAAAGTAGTGGGCCATCAAGGACATGGTTGACTAACGGTTGCCATCCGGTTCAGGACCTTCAGCATACATACGTAGTGATCTTATTTCCCGCCCAACAATGGTAGTTGTCCAACTTCAATTCATTACTTAAAGTAGGCATATCAAGAGGTTAAATAGTCCAGTTCAAAGTGCCTAACTAAGCAAGCCGCCCGTCCTCCAATAACAAAGGTTGGGTAAGGCAGTAAATATAGGTGAAGCAGGCGGGTTGATGGTGGTAACAGTTAAGTAAAGGCAAATAGGCTGATAAGGTTCATAGCAATGTGTTCTAAGTGCTCACCCACCTCCATAAGATCTCTCTCTGAAGTTCTGGCTTTAGTGAATCAATTCGGCAGTTCCCACCCAGGATCTCTGCTGAAGTTTCCAGGATCTTCGCTAAAGTTCTGGCTGTCTAGAATCAATCAATCCAAGAAGGCAGTTCCGACGATCCAACACCACAACAACAACAACTGAGCTTTCCAACTGCAGGATGGGGTAATGAGATGATATACGAAAGTGCTAAGCAAATGGGCTATTTTGATGATTCAGAATGGGGATTGCAAGACCTTTTGAAAACAGTAATTCGATGTAACAGGTCGGGGGATCCATAGGTTTTTCAGGTAGGCACCCACTCCACTCACTCCAAGGCAGTTTCAGTCATTTAGAATCTACCCCCGTGGTGTTGTCAGTAATTGATCTACCCGCTACCCGTTGTTTCTTTTCTATCAATAATATATCTGTTACCCGAGCATTAATTCAGCAAGTGGTTGTTAAAGTAAGTGAGCCTATGGAAGGTAAAATGTAAAGGTGGTGTGGTATAAGTGGTACTAAACAAATAGAGTAGGCATCTAAAGTTCCTTTCCTATCCTATGTAGTCTTAATTCATCAAAGGTATCTGGGAAGCCCGTCCCTCCCTACAAGAGGCACGATAGTGGATACTGGATTCCTGGCTGAAAGAATAGGTTGGTAAGGCAGCACTCCCTCCCCCCCTCCATCAATCAACAGGGTGAAGCGTAAAGTAAAGTCTGGTAAACCAAGTGTATAGCATGCACGTAAGTAAAGGTTCGGTAGGCAGAGTAAGAGTAGTGCTGCTACCACAAAGCATTCCTCAAGCAAGTGTAATTGAAGCCTATGCTGTATGCCCACCCTTAAGTAACTTAGTAAATTCCTCTCCCGCTGCTCCTTTATCTTCAACCGAATTCAAAGTCTCGACTGCGGAAGAATAAAAAGCATAATCATTTGTAGAATCGAAAGCAACTGCTGAACCAACCGGATCAACAACAGAATCGACTTACTCATCCGA
>Ga0316215_1000143_pt1 | contig 12832 bp, 9 predicted proteins | sample NRE5metagenome_FD_207796 | JGI IMG/M metagenome (GOLD analysis project Ga0316215, IMG submission 207796) | Spruce roots microbial communities from Maridalen valley, Oslo, Norway - NRE5 | ecosystem: Host-associated > Plants > Roots > Unclassified | place: Norway: Oslo | collected 2017-09-15
TGCAACCCTGAAATTGACCCTCCAAGAGCTTACTCTCCAAACCACTTCTTTGGCATTGGTTCTTGCATGGTGGAGGTAGAGATTCCCCCCCGCTAGCAAGATACTCCCTTGAATGTAATGGTCGTAGTGGACACAGATGACATAGTGGATATAGTGGACACAGAGGACACAGCTGAGGCAGTGGACGCAACGAAAGAAATGGACGTAGATATTATGGAGGAACCGCCTCCGTCGACCCCACTTCGATCTGCAAAGGAGCACATTCGGCTCATCTTTGAGCTGCGGCAAAAAATTGATGAACATGCCCATATCTAGAACTTCTTGAGACAACTCTTGGACCTCTTGATGGAAACGATGATGGCTACTCCAGCTAGCAAAAGATGTCCAACCCGTGGACAATTCTCTGTCCTAGCCTACAACGCTCAAGGACGAGCGAGTCCAAGCTGACTTCGAGTTTGTATGGTTTCTTTTTGCTTCCGTCATTTCCATAGAGAAATAAAATTCTCTATCGTGCTTTGTAAGATAGTCAACCATAGCCACTGCACAGTAGAACACTTTGATCTTTTTTGCCCCAACTATTTTCATTTACAGTCTCAAACATGTTTTGATGGCCACCTGTCATATTTTCCCTACTATGGCAAGGAAAGTGGCATAATCATGTTTGTGTATTAACACTAATTACGTGAATATATTTTTAGTGCTCTTTTATTTACTAAAAAAACAAATAAATAATTCATTCATTCAACTTTCATATCTAATCTAGGTTCAAAGGCAAAAGCATATGGAACATAAAGCCATTGTTTATCCATTGGACGCCTTTGAAGCCATCTCCATGTATTTTCACTTAAATTATAAACAAGCACCTCATTAGCACGCCCATATGTGATGCACACTAAATCCCTCGTTGCTTCAAAATCAAACATTAAACTTCCAAAAACCATGTCTTCCTTTATATCAAAATCTTCGAGAATAGATGGTGGTATCCTTGCAATCTCTCTGCCCTCTAAGAAGTTTGAAGTCAATGTGGGCTTGTGTAATTCGGATATAATGATATCTTCAACGCCCCTGTAACGTATGCATGTACCTAGAAGCACTCGTGACCCGCAACTGAACAGGACATCGCGCCTATTGCGGTCAGGCACATCCTCTAACGGCAACGGCATGAAAATGGATGTCCCGTTTTGGACGCTGAAAGCTATGATACCGTACCTGAAACGTACTTCCCTTTGCCAACCCTTACAGTACAAGAAATCCTCAGAAATTACAATCCTCACCTTGTCCAACGTCGTATGCAATATCCTCATATTCTGTGGCAGTTGTCCCGCCGTACTCCACGACTTCAAACACGAATCATAGATTTCTACTCTCTGTGCATTCCCCGATTCTGCCACTGCTATCACTTTATATGTCTCTCCATTGTGGCCCTGGCGCTCCCCTGCCACGATGGTCATGGCCTGAAATAGAGTACTATCGTTGATTCTGGGAAGTTCTAACGACGTCCCTGTAAGAGGATTGGAGAGAGAATGCGTCCTTATAGGACCGTGAACCCAGGTGGACGCCAATACAAGGCCAGCGGCCGATCCATGGATCCATATATCGGAGAAGTCATATTTTTCCCTTAAGAAGGCAAGGGAGAATCGTTTCCAGGTGTTTGTGAAGAAGCAATAACCCATACACAATAGCCTCCAACGATGGCACAAAACGAGCCATGGTTTGTTGTTGGGAGGTGCAGCAACCCAGTCCTTAGTTATGAATTTTGTGGATGAAATGAGGGCATTCCACTCTTTACACAAGCAGCGATATCTACATAAACTTTCTACTGGCAACCATGCCAACGTATTCTCCTTCAGATCATCGGGCAATTGAGACCACCACGTTGAGCACTCCATTTTGAATGACCTTGAATCAATGAAAGGTCGGGATTAATTCTCTGCTCAAGAAGTCTACAAAGAGAGAGAGAGGGGATGGCAGATGATATAACAAGCTCCGGATTAATTCATGGCTTATGATTTAGGTCTATATATATATAATCAGTGTATACATGCTCATTTTGAAAATAGCCGACATTCATTTTTGCTAATCTCTGTTGGCACAAAGTTGATTTCGCTCTCTCCATTTGGTGTGAATCCGGCTTCCAACTCCTATTCACACAAATTTTATGAAGTAGGGGTTAGAGGGAATGATTTGTCCCTATGTTTCTCTCGTTATATTTATATGAAATGCAGGAGCCCTTCTCCTTCCAGAATGAGCATTTTTCAAATCCTCCATTATGGGCTTTGAAGTTATTTACAATACTGATCATTGGAATGTCAAAGTCCATTTCCACATTTGATTTTGGCCAGAAAAAATTAATTTTACAGGAAAAAAAATAGGTTTGAATGGCAATATACATATATATGTATTAGAATTAAAATCGTAATTTACTTAAAGTTGTCCATTTAGATTTTTTGAAAAATCTGTGATCTTAATGGTGCACAACATTGTATTCAAATTTGGAACACTACTTTCTAAACAGGTTGCTGCATTATTTACGTGCCAGTGCAAAAAACCCATCATGTGTCTCTCTATATTGTGCCCAGGGTCTCTTTCTCAGGTTATTTAACCAAGCCATTACGACCTAAAATGCTTCTCTTGTCATATCAATACCCACTGCTTCAACCATATTGTGAACTCATCAGTAGGATGGGCCAACTTGAAGGGAATATTGCTTCCATTATCTAAACTTTTCAAACTAATCATTCACATGTATGTCGAAAGGCGTACATTTATTGATAATGAGCACGTTTTCAATTATATTGGAGATACTCATTTTTAACCAATACCTTTTCGATACCTTTCAACGTTCTCAACCGCTAGTTAACGACTAGGTTAGTCTACTAACAAACAACAAAATTTGAGATAATTTTCAACTTGAAATTGTCAAATAGATGTACAGAATAAAAATGTAAATCTTTCAATGGGCGAAATAAAACATTGTATTTTGAAGGTATCATCCTTTCTTTTATTCTTTTGTGAACACCGACTTCTTATTATTTGAAACTTAAAATTTAAGAGAGGGAATAAGAAAACCAAATGATCATAAATCAGAATGTGGTCAGGTAAGATAACGTCTGGTATCATATGTTGGCTTATTGAAATTTGACACGTCAAAAGTGGACATGTCATCATGCACTACCCTACAATTAAAAGTCTTTGTTCTTGGAAATTCAAAGTAGTGAGAGTAGTACAAAATGCAGTAAATTAAAAGTCTTTATTCTTGGAAATTCAAAGTAGTGAGAGTAGTTACAAAATGTAATAAATTAAAAGTTTTTATTCTTGGAAATGCAGAGTGAAAATAGGTACAAATTGCAATAAACTGATTTTGTATTAATTGTAATTGTTTGTCCAGACATGAATAACTTCATTGAAATAGAAAAGTTCTTTATACAAGGCTTCGTACTATGGTTTAAAAACTTAGGGACTCCATATTCCATTGGGATGCATTCTTTGTATTTTTGGTATGTCTTTTATTTTATGGATTTTGTGTTGGTATTATTAAATGCATGTATAAGAAAACAACTTCCTTCAACTTGATTTTGGCAATTCATTTTTCATTTTGTGCACTTTGTGTTTTTGATAGTTACATATATTCTTAGTTATGTTTCATTTTAGTACTTTGTGTTTTGATAATTGGATAATTTTTTTCATTTTCAAGTTCATTTCCTCACTTTAAAATATTTAATGAATTGATTTATTGATTTTTAAGAAAAAAAAAATTAAAATTGAAAAATAAAAATAGGGAAATATTATGTTTTTCCCCAAAAATATACATTAACAAAAACATTTCATATTTTATCAATAAACTAGTTTTCCATCTATTTCAGTTTTTTATTTACAAAACATGCAAATCTCATTGAAAATACATGGAGATGCTTTGCATATTTCATATTTACTATATGAAAATGCTTTAGAAAAGTGTTCAAAAGAGTTTTTTTATTCATGCTTCATCTCCAACAACCATTATCAACCCTCCTATCATAATTTTTTTCAAAGTACTTGCTCCAAGACAAATTCGAAAAAATCTATATCAATATCTATAAGATCCTAAATAATATTTCAATTTGTTTTGTTTTTTTAAATGATATATAGTCTTTCTATCTTATAACTAAACTATTTTAAATAATATTTCAATTTGTTTTGTTTTTTTAATAATATATATTCTTTCTATCCTATAACTAAACTATTCTAAGAGTGAGTTTTTATAATGTTGATCTTTCAATATCTATAAAATTCTAAATAATATTTCAATTTTATTTTTATTTTTAAATGATATATAGTGTTTCTATCCTATAACTATTTCAATATAGTGTTTGAATGGAATTACAAAACAACCAATATACTATGTTCCTAAACATACTCATCTCTAGAAAAGTCAATGGTTCTTTATCCCATCAAACATATCATAAGAAAACCTAAAAAAAAAAATATCTTTATGTCAACTCCTATAAGCTTGTTTTTGTTAACAGTGTTGTGACACGTGCCTTAAGAATATTTAATGATAAGCAATTAGAGAAAGAAAAAAAAAACTCTTGGTGAAGGTATTCAAAGGTATGGGGTATAAAGATTGACAAGTGAATAATTATTTCCAAAAGTTACATTAGTTTTGAGAGTACATGATCATAGCGAAGTAATTAATCAAAAGTAATGTTCCCTTATATTCAAGGACCATTGGAAAACTAGCTAGTATCTTAAGGAGAAATCAAATCAAGAAATTTTTTACTGGTAGCATTATTTGTAATCTCGTCAAATTTATAAAGGATCTTATAGACTTTTGGCGACACAAAGTGGTTTATTGTATCCCAATTCATGTTGATATACTTATGTTTCAAAGACCGGAAGTTTTATCTAGATTTTAATCAAATCAAAAAACATAAAAAAAAACATTATTCATAATTGAGTATGTTCATCAAAGTTGGAAAATCATTCCAAAAAAATGAGACCCTACTCAAAAAGAAACATTAGAGAGGATATCAAAATTGAAAAATCCAGTAGTTGTCTTAACAAGGGTGATGGCCTCAAGTTGAGTAGGACATGTCTTCCCAACATTCACAACCATTAAAATAACCCCATGTAAGTTTTAGGTATGTGCCCTCGTATGTGAGTGTTTTTATTTGTGTTTGTTGTTGTCGTTGTTCTTCTGACCCATTGCAAGTTCTTTTATTTTCTTGTTTTTATCGTTATTTGTTTTGTTATCTTCTTTCCTTATAATGATTTTCTTGATCATTTATTATTTGTTTTGTTATCTTTTTTTCTTATAATGATTTTTTGATCATTTATTTAAGTCTCTATTATTTTTGGTCTTTTTTTATTTTGTTATTAATTAAGTTAATCTTTACTAATACTATATAATTCTTCATATCTCTTTATTACTTACTATTTCTTTTTTGTTTTTTTAGTTTTGTTATTAATTAAGTTAATCTTTATTAACATTATATAACTCTTCCTATCACACTCTTTATTACTTACTATTTATAAGTTTATTTTAGTTAGTTATTAATTATTCTTTCTATTTATTTTTACTATATTTTAAAAAAGTTATTTTATTATAATTTTTACTATTTCTTTTTTGATCTTTCTTAGTTTTGTTATTAATTAAGTTAATATTTACTAACACTATATAACTCTTCCTATCACACTCTTTATTACTTACTATTTATAAGTTCATTTTAGTTAATTATTAATTATTCTTTTTATTTAGTTTTACTATATTTTAAAAAAGTTATTTTATTATAATTTTTAATGAATGATAAAAATTAATGTTACTTTTTTTATTATTTTATCATATTATTGAGATTTATGCTTTTATTCTTCTATTAATTCATTATTAATTAATTCATAATTTGTATTAAATCATTTTTGTTTTTCATTTTTAACTATTAGAATTAAGTATCATGGATTTAAAACATTGTGTATTCAAACTTAATCATAGTGAATTCATAAGCCATAGATAACAATGCTTTTGGTTTATACTTTATAATTTATAATCTCATTGTTTTTATACTTTTCACAATGGAAGTATGGTACTCTGTGTGGGACTTACTAAATACCTTTCTCTTGGATCTTTACTAGAACAACTTGATTGATTTCTTAGGAGAACTTGTTAATGAAATATTGAATTCAATAATGTATTGTGATTTTTTCAATTCGTGTTACATTTATTTTTCCTTTGAACATTATTACAATATATATATATATATATATAAATCAATCAAGTTGCTTTGTTTTATTTTTTAACTAGTATTTACAATAATTTATTTTAAATTGAAAATGGTAGCATTTGTATTAAAAAGTTGGTGCATTCACATTATATACCATAATAATACAAACAAAAAGGAGTTACTTTGTTTTCTTTTTTAATAGTGTTTACAATAATTTATTTTAAATTGAAAATGATAGCATTTGTATTAAAAGGTTGGTGCATTTGTACTATATACGATAATAAATAATAAAAACAAAAATGAGTTACTTTGTTTTCTTTTTTAACTAGTGTAAACACTAGTTAAAAAAGAAAACAAAGTAACTCATTTTTGTTTGTATTATTGTAAACACTAGTTAAATTATTGTTTGTATTATTGTAAACACTAGTTAAATTATTGTTTTCTTTTTTAACTAGTGTAAACACTAGTTAAAAAAGAAAACAAAGTAACTCATTTTTGTTTGTATTATTGTAAACACTAATTAAATTATTGTAAACTTACAATAATTTATTTTAAAGTGAAAATGGTAGCATTTGTATTAAAAGGTTGGTACATTCTCACTATATACCATAATAATACAAACAAAAAGGAGCATTGTGAAATTCTATCTACCTAGAAGTCTCAAAAATACAAAAGTACTTCTTATACTTTGGCCTAAAATTACTTATTTAAAAGAGATGTTAAGAAAACTACTAGTGTACACCTTGAAATATTGACCTAGAATTAAAATTTATTTAGAAAACATTAAAAACGTAAAGTTTAGAAAAAGACATGTTTGTTAAAGTCTTCCTACTTGATGGATGTTGAGAAATGGAAATGCTCGTCAACTTGCTCCATTTCCAACTCTCTTTGAACTTGTTGCACAATTTCTTCATCCCTAGTTGTGATTAATATCGACCCAATCAGAATTTTTGGATGAGATGTAAAATACACTAAACACTTGGGGCCCAATACCAATTGATAGAGCATGTTATTTTCAACAACAAGCTTCTTGATTTGTTTTCCCTGGAAAATCATAGTCTCAAGAAGTCATTCATACTTGATGTTCTGAGCTTCAATATGATTAGTGATTTTATTGTTCAATTGAGATATGACTACTTGATTATCTGAAAGTAGTATTTCATTCCTCCTTGGAACCTATTGCAAGTCTGAAAACTCACACAAAAATCAACATCTAGAATGATTGTGATTCACCATTCTCGCAGATTGTTTGGATTTTCCACTAAGTGAAGACATAAAACAATAGATTGGAGTGAGACATGGTCCCCTACTATGGGTGCACCTTCCTTGGAGAACCAACAGAACGAACCACTTAAAAGAATCCCAAAAGAATTGATTGAGACCCCTAGAACCAAACCCCCCTTTAAACCAATAACATTTTAGAATGAGGTAGCTCAGACCATGGTTTTTATTTATCCCACTTGTGCATCTTTGAATTGCAGTAAAAAAATTGTGAGCCTACTTGGCCATCATGTGAAGCATGAATAGTGGTCCTTGATGTCCATGGCAAGTAATTACCCATCATTTTGGAATGAAAAAGTGCCACCACTCAGCATGGAATGTGTCCCATGTTACTATACTAAGTATGCATCCTAAGAATGACTTAAGACCAAAGTTCTATGGAATATGGAATAGAGAAATAGTCTTGTGTTTTGTTCTCATTGTTCCATCACTTAAAAAATTTGCATCATTCACCTCATTATTTGTTTTTTGTTGAGAACCCTTAAAACATGGTAGTATGCTACCAAGTGAAATTTCTTTGCTTCTCTTTGAATTCTTAGGATGATCCTGGATAGAATGAAATCCTTGGGTGTTGAGTGAAGATGCATGTGCCTAAAAATGATTTTTTAATCCCCTATTATTGAGAGACTCCTAATCCCTCTTGTATCTAATATTCAAATGCCTTGGTAAAGGGATAAAGCCTCCACATGATTGTTGATAGCTTCTTCAAATCTCCAAACAGAGCTTGCTTCATTATTTCCATGAGGATAAAATAAGATCCCCCTTGCACCTACCACCCATAATTTACTCTACAAAAGTTACTGTGAATATATCCCAAGAATCCTTTGTCTATGAGGAAGTCCCTTATAGTCAAAAGCTTGTATATAGCTATTATTTTGTGTTTTCTTTTCATTTACAAACTTTAACATGCACTCATGACAACATACATGCTTATGTAGTTTTATTGTAACATCCGAATGAATATTGTCCATCACATGTAAAGCTAAAATTTATATTCCAAGTAAAAAAATTGGAATCCACATAACTATAGTACCAAATTGTGGAAGCTAATTGTTTACAAGAAATTTACCCTTAAATAGTGGTCATTAAATTCAAATATAAAAGATCCAAAAAAATTGTTACATCCTATTTACTATTATTGTAAATTAGCCAATGATTTCTACTACTATCCATTATGAAATCTCTTAAAGTTGTTGCAATGATAAGCTGAAGTTTGGTCATTGTGGCACATCCTTTGTCCATATCACATGGATATTTTGTTGGCATGTTTACAGGAAGGTGTGCTTGTCATTGATGGAAAGATCAGAGTATGCAGGGATGGCAAAACAGGGACAATGTAATCTCAGGAGGATTAGTGCAGAGTTGCACGCAGTGCGTAGGTGTGCACTAGGGACGAGGTTAACTCATTGTCAAATCTCAAGAGAGATATCGTACTCGGGATCTTAGATGGATTAAAGGTCGAAGCCTTTGACACTTAGAAATTACAACAAGTTAGGAGGATGTGTAAGCCTGGGAGGAGAAGCGACAGTGATCATTGGATCCCATTGAGAATTCTCGATGAACGTCAGATCTGAGCACGAGGTTCGACCAGCATTGGATCTAGGAGAACTTGCATGTTCTTTAAAGAGCAAGGTGAAGCAGGGTTACAAAATCCCGAAAGAAGGAGGAGAGTTTCGGATACCGGGAGTTTGAAGAGTCGAGACTCTTCATCATCAGGAGTCCTAGAATCGCAAAATGCGAAACACTGAAATCCTGAAAGCAAGAGGACAGTTTCAGATACCAAGAATTGGAAGAGTCGAGGCAACTCCTCATCAAGAGTCCCGGAATTGCGAAATGCGAAATGCCAAAATCCCGAAAGCAGGAGGATAGTTTCGGATACCGGGAGCTGGAAGTGTCGAAACACTTCATCACAGAAATATCGAAACGTCGAAATGCAAAACACCGAAATCCCGAAATAGGCACATCAACAAAGAGTTTCGCAGACCGAGAAATAACTCCATTTCAGAGTTTCAGATACTGAGAGATGGAGGAGTCAAGACCCGAGACTCTTCATCACAGGAGTCCCGAAGTGCCGAAACGCGAAATTGTGAAATGAATTTTTGAATAAGGCTTGGTCACCACCGGTGGTCACATCGTCGAAGAGCTGTAGAGAAGAGATCGAAGATATAAGTTCCTTTTTCAGAGTTTCGGGGATCGGGAGTTAGAAGAGTCAATGTGACTCACAACAAATTCGCAAAACGCAAAATTGTGAAATGCAGTTTCGAATAAGGCTGTGGTCATAGCCAATGCTCACATCTATGGAAGATGGAGGAAGGAGCTAGTGCAACCAAGCTCCATTTCAGAGATCGCGACTTGGAGTGTCGAGACACTTGATCACACGAATGTTGAATTGTCGAATGTCGAAATGGTGAAATGTTTGTGTAGCCGGTGGTCACCGTTGGTGGTCACGTAAGTGGAAGGAGCTAGCATAGCTGGGCTCTATTTCAAGGTTCGCACTGTAACTGCTAGAAACCACTGATGGTTTCTACCAGAGAACTTGAAGAGAGTTCTATGTAATTGCCAGAGGAGCTGAAGAGTCTCAAGGAATCTGCCAGTGGAATGAAGACTGGTCATAGAGGCGATTGACATATAGAAGAGCGTTGAAACCTGTAACTGCAACATAGAGGTTGAGCTTGACTATAACAGAGAAGATGAAGAGTCTCGACTGTTGGAGAGGCGAAGGAATCTCGACATAACACCCAGTAATGATGGATGCATGGGTTTAACTTCCAGAGAAGCTGAAGAGTTGCAATGATGATCAGGCAGAGCACTCGACATGGAGAGAGCATGCAGAAGCATGGCGACAGTGCATGCACAAGGTGCATAGAGACTGTATGTATGCAAAATAAAGAAGAGATGGTGGCAGTTGTTGAGAGTGATTCAGGCACGTAGAAGGAGGAGTGTGTAGCAGCTGGAATACAGAGAAGAGGAATGGTGCATTGAATGGACATGACACACAAAGAATAAAAGGAAGAGGCATAGAAAGCGCAAGGCATGGGTGCAGCAAGACGGTGAGACAGTGAAGGAAGGCTTAGGTGCTCTTGTAGAGAAAAACAGAAGATCAGAAAATGCAAGAAGATGCAGGCAGAGAGACACTGATATAAGAGACACTGAACATAATACATCAATGGTACTAAGTCCAACTTATTTCCCTCCTTGAAAGCATATATTGAAAGCATATAAAAAAACAACAAAAATTTTTTAGGCAAAATGAAATTTTTGTTTACTCATCTAAAATGCACATGCATTTTGGAAATTTATAAAAAAGAATTTAATCTAAAACATGCACTCATTTTGTAGTAAATGTATTTTTAAAATATATTTTGTAGTGGTGATTTATTGTTTCAAAATTATATAAGACTTAAAATATTTAAGTGAATTATTTACAAAATAATTTTTTGTGTTTGTGTTAAAAATCCATACAATTAAATTTAACTTTTACATCGTAATGTGGCAAAGAAAAATAATATATATTTTTTTAAATGATTAAAATTATTTAAAAAATAAATTTATGAAATATATATTTTTTAAATGATTAAAATTGTTTAAAAAATAATTTTATGAAATTTTATAAAATGCATGCAACTAAATTTACTTGTCAATAGCAATGTAATATAGAAAAATAATATAAAAATAAAAAATAACAAGTAGTGTTAATAGAAAAAATAATATCAAAATAGAAAAAAGAAATATTCAACCATTTTAGCATCATATAATACAAGTGGTGCTAATTTGTGGTGCTAAAAGATGGATTTTAATATTTTAATTTACGGGAAGTACAAGTAAACTAAAATAATTATACAATTGAATAACTAATTTAACTATTTAACTTGTACATATAAATTCCAGGGACCATGATAATTTAATTAGGAATATCAACCTCTTAATAAGGTGATATAGATCATTTGATATTATATTTTTACAACAACGATATCTTTTAAATTTATTAATTTGCTAAATTGTTTCATTTTAAAATTAAATATTATTAAAACTTAAAAATAATTACAAAATCAAATAACTATTTTAATCTCTAAAATGATAAATAATTTTTAACATGGTAGTAAATTGAAACCTTCACACTAAATTTTACTCGAAGGAATAATAAATATCAATAATATGAAAAAACAATATGAATCAATAATATATTAAAAATATTGAACTCATAATAATAACAAGGAACCTTCGATGGGGGCGACAAAATGGAATGAAAGTGTTGTCTGTAGGTAATTCAAGAGAACCATGCGTGAACTAGGTTGGGTGTACTTGCACCACGCTTGCAGTTACCTCGACTCTAATGGATTCTGCTCATGTCAATTCACAAGGTCTTATGGAAGTCGGGATGACGGATCATTCTCTCATTCCTCCCTGACATTTACTCTGGATCCTCCACATCCTTTTTGCTTTGCATCCACCCTCTCCTTCTCTGGTTCAGTTCTTCCAAGCTAGCAAGATGCCCAGGGAGTGAGGAAAATCCAGGCGAGGCCCATTGTATTAAAGTGCCTACACTAGATGCAATCGTCTCCCTCCCACCCGGCTCGCCCTCATCATCGCCAGTAGGAAAAACCAACCCCCCACCCCCAATTCCCACCATTGACCTTGGTAGCGGCCCTTCGATGGAAGAAATGCCCCCTCCCGTGAATTTTTCCCCTCCGCTCAGCCGCAACCCTGAAATTGACCCTCCAAGAGCTTAATCTCCAAACCACTTCTTTGGCATTGGTTCTTGCATGGTGGAGGTAGAGATTCCCCCCGCTAGCAAGATACTCCCTTGAATGTAATGGTCGTAGTGGACGCAGATGACATAGTGGATATAGTGGACACAGAGGACGCAGCTGAGGCAGTGGACGCAATGAAAGAAATGGACGTAGATATGATGGAGGAACCGCCTCCGTCGACCCCACTTCGATTTGCAAAGGAGCACACTCAGCGATGAACATGCCCATATCTAGAACTTCTTGAGACAACTCTTGGACCTCTTGATGGACACGATGATGGCTACTCCAGCTAGCAAAACATGTCCAATCCGTGGACAATTCTCTGTCCTATCCTACAATGCTCAAGGACGAACGAGTCCAAGCTGACTTCGAGGTTGTATGGTTTCTTTTTGCTTCCGTCATTTCCATAGAGAAATAAAATTCTCTATCATGCTTTGTAAGATAGTCAACCATGGCCACTGCACAGTAGAACACTCTGATCTTTTTTGCCTTTCATTTACAGTCTCAGACATGTTTTGATGGCCACCTGTCATATTTTCCATACTATAACAAGGAAGGTGGCAGAATCATGTTTGTGTATTAACACTAATTATGTGAATATAT
>Ga0316215_1000144_pt1 | contig 12824 bp, 7 predicted proteins | sample NRE5metagenome_FD_207796 | JGI IMG/M metagenome (GOLD analysis project Ga0316215, IMG submission 207796) | Spruce roots microbial communities from Maridalen valley, Oslo, Norway - NRE5 | ecosystem: Host-associated > Plants > Roots > Unclassified | place: Norway: Oslo | collected 2017-09-15
TTCCCCAGTTAGTAGCGCGGGAGGGATAATAACCCAAGAGTAGAAGGAGGACCGAGGTAAAGGGAACAACCTATCAGCTGAACCCCAATAGAAGTACTCGGTAGGGATAATAACCCAATGACGTTTAGGAGCTAAAGGTGTTTGGCTAACCCAGTTTCATTAGGCCACTTTCCTTTATCTATGCGAGCACAAGTTTAGCAGCTCCAGGTGTTGGGCTAACCGTTGTTGGCGTATGTCCCCCAAGAATACGAGGTAAGGGGTACGCAAACAAGCTCTTCCGCGAACCATTATAACGGTGTATTAGTAAGCCTGTCACAGTAGTGTTTCCTGTTAACGGATTCAGTCCCTGCGGATGCGTGGTTCGGGAACAATCATTGTAGGAAGGCAATGTGTTGCTGCGTTCTAAGAGGAAGCGTGCAACTGTGTGTTTCGCGGGCTAAGCTCCCGCTGGCTACAGCATGTCTGGTAGGTCCCACACATGCATCTCCTGCTTGTCTCCGTGGAAAGCTCTTCGCGAGGTCCGGGGTCAAGAGTTAATATGTCGTATTCGCCGATAGGCATTAGCTATAGGTGAGGCTATATTATCCTAAGGCAAGGATATATTACCGGAACAAGGTTGGATGGATACCTATAATAATCAAATTAGATGTAAACCTTAAATAATAGAAACTATAATTAATTATATCTAATCTTTCTTTGGATAATCCTACATAAAGCTGATCCTTATGGGCAAAGATATCCTATAATAGAATCTATACTTCTTTATTCTATTATAGGCAATAATTAGCATAATTGGCCAAGAGGATTTCCAGGATCAAATCATTAGAGAAAATATCTCTAATCTTTATGTAAGTATATAAGTCATCAAAGAAATGCGAATGCCACCTAAAGCGTTCGTGCGGATCTCCCACCCATGGTCTATTCACTCCCTGGTCTATTCAATAAATAAAATGGTTCTCTTCTTTCCCGGATCGTACGCTTTGGTCGAGAACGGAACTTCTCGGGCGGGAGAAATAGATAACCTCCCGCCGTTAAGGAAGCGACGAGAAGGGAGAGGGAAATAAAAGATCGTCCGCTCGCTAAGGTCGAGACGAAAACGGAACTTCTCGGGCCATAACCAGAAAAGCTTCCAGAACCGGCTGAACACCCACACGCCTAACTCGCATCCAAACACCTAGAGGAAAGAGAAAACGCCCACAACCTCCGAACCAGAACTCGCCCCAGCAGAACCCCCACCCACGCCTGTATCCCTCGGAGGAGCTCATCGGATCATCCGGAACTCATGTAAGAAAGAAAAAAGGAAAGGGAAGGAAGAACGCATAATAATAGGGAATGGGGGAGGGAAGAGGGCGACGCTATCCGAGGTCACTGGGACCAGGAATGATTAGAAGAATGGGGATGGAACTAAGAGATAGATGGGGTGTATAGAGGCCTGGAGTGGAACGAAGGTAGGGCATAGAGGAGTAAGGGGTGAGTATAGAGAGATGGAGAAGGAAGGGGAAGCATTCTAACTAGCCTTTAGGGGACAGTAGAGTCTCTTTCCTTCCAACCTTAATACACTAGATTGGCCCGGGAGGAGACAGACAGCGATGTATCCCAATGTTTGAACCGTTCAAACCAATGGCTGAATATCTCGATCAGCACCTAGATGTTGAACCTTGGCCGTGTGAAAAATGGATGAGCATTATGTTATCCCACCCAATAAGTAATCCTCCATCCCATCCGGAGAAGTGTTTCAAATTAAAATATGGGATTGCAACGTATATAATGCATAGTCTGGCTTAAGAGCTAAAGATAGAGCCTGGAGGGAAGGACAAAGAGGAAGAACCAAGCCTAGTTAGAGGAGCTATAACCTCAAGCCCAGGAGCTTTGTTAGAATAGGCCCGTTGGTTAGTCCCGCCTAATCTGTCTATTGTTTAGTCCCGCCTATTGGATGTCCATCAGTGTTTATGGCCCGTGCTCTAAGTTAATGCGAAGCGGCCCTGCCCTGCCTGTTCTGTGTTCCGCCTGCTGCACGTCTATCCCTCACTTGGCATCCGTTCCTGCCAGGTATCTTCCTCTCCTCTCTACCGTTCCCGCCAGGTATATGTTCGTTCTCGCCAGGTATCTATCTGTTGGCACTTGAAAGCGTCAAAGCATCCCCGCCCGGTAACTCACTGGCTTCAGGTAGTCCCTAATAAAGAAAGCTCCTTCCTGGCTGGGTGGGCTTAAGGACTGAATCGGCTAGGAGTCCCTCATTTCACAAAGCTGTTGGGCTTATATTCTGGGGATACCTATTCTTCTTTCAAGCAATGGCGAAAACATATTGAAAGCGGGTGGTTGGTTGTTTCTTTAGGGGCGGTAGCGGTAAAGAATATCTCAAGCGGTTTATTCTTTTCTTTCTTTCTTTGTAAGGCAAAAAAAGAAAATGCATCTGGTAGGCACACTACATAATCGTAATAAAAGCTCTTCTATCTCAACGCCCTTTCTTTCCTCTAGCCATCGCTATCTCTGTAAAGGGGTAGGGTACCCCAGCGGGTGGACTGAAAATGGCGATATAATGCATGAAAATGGCCAATGATAAGGTTTTTTATATTGGTTAGACTGGCCCCTTTCACCTAATAGTTTTCTCTTTTACTTAATTGACTGAAAAGATTGAACTATGGCTCCTCGGTCAACATTTAATGAGAGCATGTAAGGATGATGACATATCTCCTTTATTTTTATTTATAAACACATTGAGTAAGTAGCCAATGTGCTAGAAAGGTGTTAGAAAGGAGGCAATTGAGACCGTTTTCCATATTGGTAGAAGATGATGTGCTTGTTAAACCCGATCTGCATCTTTGACTGAAAAGCATTGAGCTACAGTAGTAGTTCCTCTCCCCTTTAACTACAACAGTTCTTGAAGTTAAGAAGTTTGGAGCGGTGGGTATGTATATCTCCTATCTTATTGGATCCGGCCGGGTCATAAGCAAAATCTAGTTGACTGAAACTTATTGCTAGTTGACTGAAACTTATTGATTGAACTCGGATTGTTGGTGGGGGTATAACACCTGCGAAGTTGCGTTAAATAGCGAGAAATGTATACTAAAAGGCCAAATGAGACGTCTTTTCAATATTGGATCTGCTCCTTTCATTCAAACTTCATGGCTTGATATATTTGCTTCTTCGCCCTCATGGCTTTAACTGGAATGGAGCCAGAGTTGGTATTCTTATAGAACTGGAGCAGGACTAGTCTTATTATACTATCCCTATAGGAAGGAAATAAGGAGCTGTGGGGTAATGATCAGAGAGAGTCATCAACAAATATAACTCTTTCGGTGGTAATCCCTCTTAACTCTAACTCTTCATTATGAAAAAGGTAGTGAAACGGTGCAATCTTCTGCAATCCTTCCCCCTTATGGAACTAGCACAGGATAAAAAGCCTGGATCAAACCTAAACCTGGACATTAAATTGGACATTAAAGTATTTATTATTGATTGAGTTCATATTGATTGACCTCGATGAAGAAGGGGTCGCAGGTTGACTGGAAACGGCGATAAAACGGTGTGAAAAGGGCCATTGATACGGTTTTTTATATTTGCTGCCTAAGATCTCTTGTTCAGTTAAGATAGGATTCCGGTAGATTGGATTTTTGGTAAGTTGGTAAGGTAGGCAGGTTCCGGCGAGAGAAAGTAGGGACACTGGAAACATATATTTGGTGTAAGAGGGTAGGACTAATTGCACTATTGAAACTAATTGCACTATTTGCACCCCTCCCTATTGTGCGCACCTATCTTTCTGGTGCACCGATCTGTCTCTTTGTAAGTAAGACAGTGACGAGGTAAGGACCGATGACACCTGCAATTGGATAACACCTGTTGTAATGGCACTTGCAATTAATGAATGAAACCCTGCATATGAAAAGGCAAAATGATCAAATCGAGTTCCTTGTAACGGAAGTGACAGTGATACAGTTTCTTAGTGCGGCAAAATCCTTATTTCTCTAAGAGAATCGCTTTTTACCCCCTTCTTACCAACAATTTATGATCCTCGATCCTATACTAACAATAAATATAGCCAATTTTCCGCAGATGGGTAATCTTTATTTTCAGAACTATCGTCCCAATCAAAAAAACATTATTGTAATAGGTCCTGTTCCTGGGCAAAAATATAGTGAACTTGTGTTCCCCATCCTTTCCCCAGATCCTGCTACTGATAAAATAAAGAAGCTCACTTCCTGAAATATCCTATCTATTTGGGTGGTAATAGAGGGAGAGGACAAATTGATCCCGACGGGAGTAAGAGCAACAATACGGTCTATAGCGCTTCAGCAACAGGAAGAGTGAGCAAAATTTGACGTAAATAAAAGGGTGGATATGAACCCGATACCCCAAAAGAAACAACCACTATATAAAAGTATATCTCTCCCATTTCATGCTTTCAATACCTACTATAATGCCTTACATAAAGTCGTTAGGTCAATAGTTCGGGAAAGCCTATTAAGTGACTCATCTGGTGGAGGGGCCTCAAATTTGAAATTTTCAATGTTCTACCTTAAGAGGAGAAATCCAGTCAATGATGGGTTGGCCCTTAGTACGAAAGGACTTGCTATGGCCCGGATATCCATGGTGTAAAAGTTCTCGATGTATAGAATACTTGGTAGCGCTGGGTAGCTCAATATATAAGTGATAAGCGCTGAAGGCATATAAGCGCGAAGTTCGTCATCGGAGACTGCCTGTTTGACTAATTTGGTTAAGCATAGTAAGAGGAAGACTACCTCTAATTAATAGGCCACATGTGTATAAACTGTCAGGTTCGTAGCTTAGTGGTACTAATGTACTTATCGACTTGGCATTACGATACTACTCATCCTTTTTTTGAAGTTCAGGACACGGAGACATATACATTAACTATAGGGATAAGGATGGCTCAACGCTAACGTTAAATACGTAGGAAGGTCCGAGACCAATTAGAACTGATAAAGAGAATAAGTAAACCTGATAAGAACAGTCATGGTCAATTGGCCATAGTTAAATAGCGTTAAACAAGATTTGGCCTATGAGTCATCTTTCAGGCTGGGATATTTCAACGGTTAGAATTCAACTTTCATACAGTTTCGGTAATGGTTCGATTCCATTTCTCAGCTCATATAGTGTGAGACATTCAATATATAGGTAGTACCGGCCAGTAATGCTTGTAATTGGTTTATTCACTCTCCTAGTTGCAATGGCGACATCTCCAAAATAATGAACTCCATTCTGACTAACTCGACTAGGTTCACTTGTATTACTTCTATCCGCTCTTCTAGCCTTTAACGGGATTTATGCTGCAGGTCTTTACAGTGGTGTTGCAGTATACAGTGGTCTATTTAAGGTAACTTCATTAACCCAAAGTACCGATGCACTTCTATTCGTAATGGGTGCATTAGCTCTTATGCCTTGGGCTCCTAACTTATCTACAACTGTAAAAGGTATACCTAGCAATGGAGCATATGCCTTAGTTGCACTATTTAGTACAGCTGGAGCATCATTCCTAGTATCATCAGCTGACCTAGTATAACTATACTTAGCAGTATAACTACAATCATTTGGAGTTTACATTCTTGCTAGTATATACCGTTATTAAGAATAAGCTACAGCAGCAGGACTTCAATATTTCCTATTAGGTGCATTATAAAGTAGCTTTATTCAACTAGGTAGTGGTCTAATCTATGGTGCAAGTGGTCTAACTAACTTCCTAGATTGGGCATCACTAGGTTCATTCAGCACAGGTTTCGATGGTCTAACATTAGGATTCACAATTATACTAGTGGGTTTACTATTTTAAGTATCTGCAGCTCCATTCCACCACTGGGCTCCGGATGTTTACGATGGTACACCTAACATTGTAACAACATGGCTGACACTAATGCCTAAGATCTCTGTTATGGTTGTAATCTTCGGTCTAATCCAAATTAGCGGATCAAAAGGACTAATTCTTCTAAGTGCACTACTATCACTTATTTTAGGTACAGTAGTTGGATTAGCTCAATACCGAATCAAACGACTATTAGCATACAGTACAATTAGTCACGTAGGATTTATGTTATTAGCATAAGGTGTAGGTACAGAGGAATCTACAGAAGCATTCCTATTCTACCTAGCTCAATACTCAGTAACTAACCTTAACGCATTCCTAGTTATTCTAGCCTTTGGATATCTACGAGGTGCTAAGGACATTCTATACATCAGTTAATTAGCGGGACAATTCCGGGTTAACCCTGCATTAGCTGTGTCGATTGCTGTCAGTCTATTTAGTATGGCAGGAGTACCACCATTAATTGGATTCTTTGCTAAACAATCAGTACTATATGCTTCAATCAGTGCTGGATACTACTGGCTAAGTCTAGTAGCTATTCTAGTCAGTGTTGTAAGTGCATACTACTACCTACGTGTACTACGAGTAATCTACTTTGACGCACCAAGTACAACTGAACAAGTTGGTGGTGTAGGAAGTGCACATGCCTTTACTATTGCTACATTAACATTAACAGTAGCACTATACATCCTAAAACCTGAGGTTATTCTGAATAGCACGTAGCTGCTTGCATTCAACTTATTATACGGATAATGAACGCATTACTATTATTAATTCTTATTGTTCCTATTCTTGTTGCTGTACTACTAGGACTTAACCTTCTATTAGCTGTACATCGACCTGATACAGAGAAAGTTACACCTTACGAATGTGGATTTAGCCGGACAAACACGGGCTCCATTCTCAATTGCATACTACCTAGTAGGTATTCTATTCCTAGTATTTTATCTAGAAGTTATACTACTATATCCACTAGCAGTTACATTATACGAAGTTTCTGCATATGGATTCTGGACTGCAATGGCATTCTTTGGTGTACTTACACTAGGATTTGTATTCGAGATCGGATCAGGAGCATTGCACTTCACTGATCAACGTTCATCAGTACAACGACCTTCTTAGCTTACCCCCCTTACCCCTTAACTGGTTTATACTACGGACAATGCACTCCGCCATTAGTCCATATCTTATTATAAGTAGATACTTTAGTATAATGGGGGTATGATCAAAGTTTTGTAATGTAAGTTCGGCTAACTTGTAGTTCTACGAAGAATGGTAGAATGTATGTTGAGAATACGTCAACCAGTACACCTAGCACTAGGAATGCAAATGATAGTTGGTTAACGAAGTAGAATGGTAGTAGTTGTGGCATATTTCATTTCATTATAGCAGCATATAGCGGCTTTAACATAGCATTTAGACTATGTAACCTAGAGGAACAGATACTGATCCCGGACAATCAAATCCTTGAGAAGAGGCGGAGTACTACCTATAGGGAGAGGGAAAATAAGATAGTGGTAGTCCACCAAACTTGCACTGAGGAATCTAGAAGAAACCAACAGACCGTGCCCGGCATGAATAAGATCTTTGCATTATTTATGAGATTTCGAGATGTTTCAAAATCTAATGCTTTGAGGGGCAAGGAATTGCCAAGGATAAGATGAGCCACAGCTTGTCTGCATGCATCGGACAAGGAGCGAAAGAAGTACGCCCTGAGTGTAAGTCCTTTGTGATTTCTCGATTGATGGGAATAAAGAATCAGGGAATTTGAGGGAAATAGCCCGTTCCCTTCGCAGCTTCCCGTGCCTACTTACCTTTGTCTCGAACTGTTGTCTAATCTGTATTTCCTCCTTTTTCAGAGGATCTTTAGATTAAAGACCAAAGCCTTATAGGGGTTTATACCAGCTTTCTCCTAGTGTTCAAAGCCACCCTTCCTTCCAAGCTTCCTTCCAAGTATAATAGCTAGTGCTTACGTATAATAGCTTGTGCTTAGCTGTTAAAAGCCATCATCCTTGCTTCCAAGAATAGCTATTGCTTAGCAACTTAGCAATTGATAGAGTATTTCTCTCTAGAGACAAGCTAAGGTACAAAGCCATAAAAAAGCTAAGAAGATACAAGCTAATTATCGCTAAATACACCGGCTAAACAACCAAGTATATTTGATTTGCTGTGTAAGCCACTAGGTATAAGCCACTAGGTTCCTTGCTATAAACTGCATAAGCACTAGGTTCTTTGCGAGATATACAAGCTAAGGCTATGTTCCTTGCTGCTTAAACCAAGCTAAGACTAGAGCTAGTCTATAAGGCTAGCTAATTGACATGGGACTTACTGCTTAAGGCTAGCGGCACTCTTAAGGCCTTAACAAAATGTTAAGTGGCGCACTCTATTTCAAATGGAACCACTATGTATGACTGCTTCGCTAGAGCGAATGGAATCACTATGTTCAACAAGAAATATTCTTGGCCTTTTGAAAATAATGGGTACTTAAAGAGCCTCTTAATGAGTTAATTACTCATCTAAACTGAATCAGACATTCATTCATTGGAGCCATGTTCATCACAGGAGGTGGTTTTACTGCTTTTATTTACACCCTGCTTTTATTTACAACCCTGCTTGTGGTGACCCACCCCATAAAGACCGTTTACTAAGAAGGAACTTACTGACTGCTTAAGGACTAAGAGAGTCTCTAGAAATAATACCTTACAGTCCAGTTCTTGTTCATAGGGCCCCCCAAAGCTAGTCCAGCCCAATAGGCTAAGACTAACTGCTTGGACTAAGGCTAATAGTTGGACTAAGTTCCTACAGAATTTATTTTTAAAAAAAGGAAAGTCGTTAGTGGAAGCTCCGAAACCCAATCATAGGTTGCATTCTCCAATAAGAGTACTTTTATAATAAAGCCTACACCAACTCCCAAGAGGAGTGGTCACATACACACAGTGTGTCTTAAGGCCCTTATGCTCAATGGTCAAGGCTAATCGTTGTGGATCTTAAAGCTTTCGTTTCAGTGCAATGATTTTTCAGGGTTAATTGCTGTTCAAGTATCTCAGGTGAGGTGATGAGAAGACCAATATGTTCAATGCCAACGTTAGTTGCTCTTAAAGTGTATCCTTTGGAGCTCTTTCTTTCCTCTTTTTTTATCTTTCCTTGAACACCTCGAGAAGCAATATCTCTCATCAATACATCTTTATACACTTGATGAATCAACTATCGTTTGAACTATGTCGTTAGTTGAGACCAGGAGTCGATGCCGCTAGTCGATAACGCTAGTCCCGATGCCACATAACTAGAAGGCGCAGCCAGCATGAAGCTCTTTCTTGTCAGTGCATGAAGCTCCAGTCTGTGCCAAGTAGTCATTGAAGAGAATTGCCAATCACTCATTGCTAGGTAGGTGCCATACTCCTACTTATTTCCTATACTCCACGTATACCACTGGAACTCAGAGTTGCACTACAGCTAATTAGAACTAGTTGGATCAGGGACAATTATAGAAGTTGACCTATGAGAGTAGATGTAGATGTAGATGTGATGGATGCCGCTGGAGAGATTTAGTTATTGCGTCTCTACGCTTCACTTTGCCATTGTGCAAGAAATAAATACATAGATAATAAATACATTTATATACAATAATAGCATCTCTGCGTTTACTGTGCAAGAAATAAATACATAGATAATAAATACATTTATATACAATAATAGCATCTCTGCGTTTACCTTTGCCATTGTAATTTGTAATCTGGATATTAATCTGAATCTGAAAATGAAGCAGAATACCTGCTCGCATATCTACGCCCGTAGGGACTCATACGAGGTTACGAGTGTGAGGTGTCACTTTGCCATTTGAGGTGATCCTTATTAGCAGCACCATTCCCTAAGTACACCACTTGATGCAGTATGTAAACATGCAGGATAGATAGGAGAACCAGTGTTGAATCCATATATATCTAAATTAGAAGGCGCACAAACAGCTATCTATCTCTTCGAATTGAGAGGATTTGAGATTGATATCATAGATCGGATTTTAGCATTGGATACAGCTACTAATTTCGATATTTTGAAATTCCTCGTTACGCATGTCTCATCGAATTTCGCATCTCATTGATCGGAGAGCATTGGTTGAAAACAGAACATAGTCATTCGCCCCTTGCTCCACTAGGCAACTCACTCTAGCAACACTAGGCATTCTCTTATTCGTATGGCACATGGGGGCCTTCCATTAATGGGTTTCCTCCTTTCTAATTATCTGGCGGCATGTCTTAATCGGCCCGAAAACCACTTTTTTCAATCTCCTCTGGAAGGGGAACTTCTTTCTCTCTATCATCACACGCTACCTTTCATTATTTCATTTCCCATGAAGTCGCTCATCCATTCATGGGTGAGGGTGTTAACGCTCACTCATCATATGGGTGAGGGAGAGCGTAATTACATATATAATTGAAGAATCACTAATATGTAAAATCGGCGTTAATATGTAAATAAGTGAATGGAGGAATACGATTTCTGGAATTGATTCTTCTCCGTAGCTGGATCGTGGGTCCAAACCATACGTGATTCATTGTCGTTTCATTCTCAGTGCCGTTCCGAGGGATCGGGAGAATGGGTACAAGAGATGTCGCCCTTATAACTCTAAACCAGAAAAAGCCTTGATCTGAGATACGGCATGATGAATACTAAAGCTGTGGCGAATGGAGGAATACGTTAGTTGTGAAAAAGTGATCTCCATAGCACTCGCTCGCCAGAATTTGCCTAAATAAAAATCTGTTGGAAAAGCCAGGATTTATCCAGTTTTGGGGTTGCGTCCAACTAGGGGGGTAGAGTCATCTATTACCTATGTGTTAACAAAGTCACATGGGGAGGTTGGCCGGGAAGAGTTCGCTTCTCTATCCACAGTATTGAACGGGGGCATTGAAGCTCTATTCGCTGGACGGGGGTTCACATTTCTGCATGGGGGTTTGCATTGACCCGAGAACATTTCACCGTATTTATGTAGAGGAGGGCTTGAGAGAAGGGCGACATTGCCCAATCGAGCTGTCGGCTTTTCATCCATTGATGTGCGTGGGGGACATACCATGAAGACCAGTTCATCGGCTTAAACCTTTCTCTGTATTATGAAATAGAAAAGGTTTCTTCCCACGACTCCTGCAGATCACATTCCGACGAGTGAGAGCGCCAGACCTCGCCCATTCAACAGGACTGGGCTCCACCGGGAAACAATAAGTTCCCCCGGAAAGAGCATACGTAGATAATAGACTCGACTCTCCCTATTTTAATAAAGAGCCATAAAGAAAGAATTTACGGAGGGCTTTCAATTATTATATAGAAAAGGGAGTTCGCTTTCAATTCGACGCTTCATTTGTATAGAAAAGGGCTCTCTCTGATCAACGTCGAAATGGAAAATACAGGGCTAAGCTATCTCAACCAGACAAATGTGAACCAACTGGAGAGGGAATAGGTAAGATCCTCGGGATTTAGTCGATGAAGGAACCGCAGCCGAAGAAATAAAGGAAAGGGATTGATTGAGTAGGCTCGGTGGTTGTGCAATCCAAGTTCTTTCTTTCGCAAATCCGATCACTACTTCCCTACAAGTGCTTGCTTGCTGGCCGAATCGAAAAACCTGTTCTTGCCTCAACTATGTTGTTCGACATATTCCGCTGGTTCAGCTAGGTCCTCTCACTGAAGGACCATTACGCGTGCTCCGTGCTCAGATCCTGACTCGGTTTGCTGAGATCCAATAGTTGCGGATTCAAAGGGGATTCGGACAAGGAGAATCATTCCGGTTCCGGGGAGACTCTTTTTGAAGTGGTAGACGTGGGACCTAGGGAGTGAAGTGTCTCTAGGCCGCCTTGCAGAGCGATCATAACTCCCACGCAAAGAGCCAAGTGGGTGGGAATGAAAGGTCCAGGTTTCTCTCTAACCCCAACTTCTTATTAGGGTGAGTGCTAGAATTACCAACGGAAAATGCTACGCATACATACACACATGGAATAGTAGAATCCCACCCACTACTTTTCATTATATTTAATTTCAAGTGTAGATGGGAATCGAAATAAATAAATAATCTATTTTATAAACAGTAAATAATATTTTTTATATATTCTTTTCTTAAACAGTATCCCCATATGACAGATATATATATATAGGGTTGGAAATCCGGGAAGAAACTTGCCCGATATTCTGTGGAAAGGGTAAGTGCTCCATCTCAATCGGAGTTGTTTTGACGTAGATAATAGACTCCTAAGCTCGCCTTTTCCAGTTGGACCCGCCCGGATGACCATAATAAATAAATAAATAAATATAATATAAGGATAAATAAGAAGACGAAGTGGGCGAAGAGGGAATAGGAGCAGTGGGAATATCCGGACCCGTGAACCTAAGCAACAACAGCATAATATGCTTAAGCGTAAATAGGCGGGCAGGCAGGGGAAGCCCCGACCAGTGAATTGAGTCGATCGGGCATCGTGCAACTAGAGTACTGCTATATAGGGAAGGGGGCGGGAACCTTAGGTTAGGGTTACTACGGCCTTGAGGGCCCAGCTATTCGGCGTGTGAATGCGGGATAAAGAACTAACTCCTTTTCCTCAAGGAAAGGTGGGAGTTTTGGTGGCCCTTCTTTTTGTCCTATTCAGGATATGAGCCGCGGCAGTGACTGCTGCTATTACAGCCATAGTCTCTGGTTCGCAAGATTGAAATCCATATTCCACGATGAACCAATTATTGATCCAGTTTACGTTGACTCAGTCAGTACATTCTGAACCTCTGCGGTTGAACTCCCCTCCTTCCAGATTCCCCACCAGCCTTTCAATCCGGAGATGTTTGATTTGCGCCCTGTGATAGATGTTTTACCCAAGGAATGCCCGGAACCAGGTTGTGATGTAACTCCTATTCCTTCCGTCCTGGCCTTTCAATGAATATTTGTTAATGAGGGGATAAGCGCATTTTAGTCGACAGATCTTGACTCGAGCCGGACGAGGGAAGCCTTGAGTCTGGAAACCTCATCAACTGCTTCTTC
>Ga0316215_1000145_pt1 | contig 12683 bp, 23 predicted proteins | sample NRE5metagenome_FD_207796 | JGI IMG/M metagenome (GOLD analysis project Ga0316215, IMG submission 207796) | Spruce roots microbial communities from Maridalen valley, Oslo, Norway - NRE5 | ecosystem: Host-associated > Plants > Roots > Unclassified | place: Norway: Oslo | collected 2017-09-15
CGAGTTCGCGGGGTACCTGTCCGCCGAGGTGGGCTACCCGATAGAGGCGGGCGCGGTCCTGTACTGGGAAGACGGGGACGCACCACCCGGAGACGTCCTGCTGGCGTGCGCTGCGGCAGTCGGCGGCCCCCTGGAGTTCCCCGTGACCGAAGGACCCGGCGGCGCCGAGGTCCGCCCGTACGCGGGCCGGGGCCTGATTACCCGTGACCAGTGGAACAGCATCATCAGCGGCACGGCCAAGCACCTCTGGCTGTACGGGATGGCCGAGTTCGGCTACGCCACCGACGACGAGGTGCCCGCGATCCTCGCGGAGGCGGCTGCGGCCGGATGCGGCGTGCGCGTGCTCCTGCTCGACCCCGATTGCCCGGCGGCTGCGGCGGTGGACGCCGACGAGGGAAGCCCGCCCGGCACGCTTCCCGCGCGTATCCGCGCGTCTGTCGCGAGGTTCGCCGCGATGCGGGACGCCTGCCCGGCGATCGAGGTCCGCGTCTACGACACGCACCCGACCGTCAGCATCGTCCGCGGCGACAACTCCATGCTCGTCACCCCGTACCTGCGGTACTTCCTCGGCAGCAACTCGCCCACGTTCGCGCTCACCGCGGACTCGGCGCCGGGGCTGTTCAGCCGGTGGGAGCGGCACTTCGAGTCCATGTGGAACAACTCAAGGGGGCTGGATTGAGCGGGAGCACGGAAGACGTGAAGGTCAGCATGCAGGACGCCAGGATCACGGAGGCCGAGGTGATCAGGGCGGCGCCGAAGCGGTTCGTGCGCGAGCACGTGGTCATGCCGGACGGGTACGAGTGCGACTGGTTCTACGTCGACACCCCGCCGAGCGTCCTGGTGGTCCCGGTGACGGCGGCCGGGAACCTGGTCATGGTCCGGCAGTACCGGCACAACCTCAAGCGCCACGTGCTGGAGTTCCCCGCCGGGGTCGTCGAGGACGGGGAGGGCATCGAGGAGGCCGCGCTGCGGGAGCTGCTGGAGGAGACCGGCTACCGCCGCGCCGAAGGGTGCCGGCTGCAGCCGCTCGGCGCGTTCTACTCGCTGCCGTCCGAGACCAACAAGTACACGCACGCGTTCGTCGCCGACGCGGTCGAGCCGGCCGGGCCCGCCCAGGGTGACGCGGTGATCGAGCGGTACTTCGACATGGAGGTCGCGGAGATCTCGCTCGACGAGGCGCTTATGTCCGTAGGCGGCGATCTCTGCGGCATGGAAGCGGTCGCCGTGCTCTCGCTCGCACGGCCGCTCGTCGCGGCATGGCGGCAGAACCAATCCGGTTGAGGCAGTGAAGGGAGTCTCGGCAATGAGCCTTGCCAGGGAGCACGTCCGCGAGGTACTGGACACCTACATCGAGGCGTGGGAGTCGCAGAATCCCGACCTTATCGTGACGATCTTCACCCGCTCGGCGACCTATCACGAGCGCGTACTGGGCAAGCCGATCCCGGACCGGGAAGCGATCCGCGAGTACTGGGAGACGAAGGTCGTCCGCGACCAGGCGAGCATCCGGTGCCGTCTGCTGAACTTCTACGTCGACGGGGACACGGTCATCGCCGAGTGGGAGGCCCGGTTCGATGACGTCGCCCAGGGCGTCCGCAAGAGGATGCGGGAAGTCGCGATCCTCGAGTTCGACGGGCCGCTCATCGAGAGCCTGCGGGAGTACTGGGCGTCAGAGACGATCGGGCAGATGGAGGGCGCTAGCTGACAACGTAAGGCGCCCCCGGACGATTAGCGGTCGTCACGAGGGCGCGCATTCGATCCGAGCCCATAGCCGGGAGAATCGACGTTGCCTAAGTGTACGGGCATGCCCTTGGCATGTCCGCATAACCCCGGCGCGGCGCGCTGATGGCGTGCGACGCGCCGCCTCGCGAGTGCCTTGCGTGGCACATCCTCCCGCACCTCGCCAGCGGGCGGCCGAACGAGAGCGGGGCCTCTGTCCGCGCGCTCTGCCCTGTTCACGACGACCGGGAGCACTCGCTAGGCGTCAGCATCGGCGACAAGCAGCGGGTCACCTGGCAGTGCTTCGCCGGGTGCCCGCGGGCGCGCATCCGATCCGTGCTCGTCGAGCGAGGCGTTCCGTCCGGATGCCTGCCACTGGTCACGCGGGAGAAGGAAGATGTTCTTGACCTCATCCGCCAGGCCGTCACCGCGGACACTCCCGATCACGGGGCGGTCCGGCTGCGGGTGCTCGCGGCACTGGAGGGGTACGCGGGCCTGCCGCGGGGCGGGGAGCTCGACCAGCTTGCGGCGAGGGCCCGCGTGAACCGGGCGACGGCGTACCGCGCGAGGAAGTCCCCGCCGGAGGTCAAAGGCAATAACCCCGGTTCTTACTCCTCTGAACAGAAACCTGTCAAGCCTCGCAGGTCACAGCCTCCGGGAAATGTCGCATGATGCGACAGATTCGCATTGTGCGACATCCGTTTGTCGCATCATGCGACAACTTTTAGAGTCGCCAGCGCGAAAGGATCACTATGAACACCACCATCCCGCCGGGCGGCCTCGCAGCCGACGAGTTCGCCGCCCGTTTCACGACCTTCAGGTACACCGCCTACCGCCTGGAGACCCTCCAGTCCTACGACGTGCCGCAGGAGGAGGAGTCCCTTGCCGCGTTCCTGGCGGGCGACCCGGTTTCGTTCGGCCCGTCGAAGGACGGCTGGACGGCGGTGATCGCAAGCGCTGTGGCGGCAGGGAAGTCGATGCGGCGCGTTCACGTCGCGGAGGAGCCGCTGAGTGACTACCTGCGTTACGAGATGCTGAGCTACCGGCCGAACGTGGAGGCGGGTGAGGACGTCCGTATCCTGCCCGTCGCGCCGGGCTACTGGCCGGATCTCCCGCACCACGATTACTGGCTGTTCGACTCGGTCGATCTCTGGCTCATGGAGTACGACAAGGACGGGCGCTTCGAGGGGGCGCGGCCGGTGAAGGACGCCGTGAGGATCATGGTGCACAACGCCTGGCGGGACGCGGCGCTGCACGCGGCGGTCCCGTACGCCGAGTACGTTCGCCGCCTTGACGGCCAACGTAAAACTACTTGACATCATTAGTTAATGACGTACACTAGAGACATGACGACGACACAGGCCCCCGCCGCACCCGCCCTCCGCCACTACGTCATCGCCGGGAGCGTCAGCCCCGTCCGCGACGACTACGGCCAGCCGACCGGCGAGACCACCGAGAGCATCCGCGTCCTCGGCGGCGGCTTCCACCGCACCCTGGCCGCGGCGAAGCGGGCGGCCAGCGCCTGCGACGACAACGGGGTCTACTTCACCCGCGTCATCACCGCCGCGAACCGCACCAGGGCCATGGCCATCGCCCGCGCCGGGGACATCGAGCGCATGCGGCAGGCCGGGGTCCTGTGACCACCAGAATCCCGAAGCTGGCAGGGCTCGCCGAGGTGGCGGCCCTGCTAGCCGCGCGGGCGGGCAAGGCGAAGGTCTCCCGGTCCTACGCCGGGCAGGTGACCGCGCGCCGGGACTTCCCCGAGCCCGTGCAGCGGCTCGCCATGGGGCCGGTCTGGCTTGAGTCGGACGTCGTCAAGTTCATCGGACCGCCCCGGACGCCGGGGCGCAAGCGCAAGACCGGACAGCAGGAAACGGCAACGGCAACGGAAGGGGAGTCGTGACACTCGACACCCGCGTCTACATGCATGGCCCCGTGGACTACCGCGAGGTATTCGTCAAGTGCAACCAGCTCATCGGCGCGCACGAGGGCATCAAGGTCACTGACGAGAACGGGTCGATCTGGAACCATCCGGGCCAGGGCCTGTGCGCGCTGTTGGACGTCTACTACGGTGACGGCGTCCCGCTGGTGAAGCCGGGCGACCATGACCGCTACTGCGACGGTGAGGCTGACGAGTGCTTCGCCCCGTGCGGCGTCCCCCGCTGGGTTGAGGTCTCGCTCGACACGGCGTACGGCTACCGCGAGGACGGCCTTGGGTGCGGCGACCTGCACGCCAAACTCGTGGCCGAGCTGGGGCGCTGGCTCGATGGCAAGGGTATCCGCTGGTCATGGCAGAACGAGTTCACTGGCGAGGTTCACCAGGGCTACGAGGGACTAGCCGATCTCGGTGAGGGCGGACTGCGCGCACTGGACTGGTTCACCGCGCAGGCGGCACCCGCAATCGCCGCCATTGCGGCCAGAGAGGCGCAACCATGATCGGCGAGGGCTACTGGGCCACAGGCGTAACCGTCAGGTACGGCTACTCGGGCATGGACCTGTACGGCTGGGCCGCGCAGGTTGACTTCTACGACAACGGCTTCTGTGACGACGACACCGACGCTGGGGCCGTCTCCACGCAGGGCACGCTCAAGACCCGGTACTTCGTCCGTGAGGGCGACGGGGCGGACGCGGGTGCCCTCGCCACCGCTATTGACGCGGTCAAGCAAGACGCGGAGCGCCTCGGCATCAGCTTCCCGGACCGCGCCGCCCCGCCGACCGTCTACTACGAGGGCGACGGGGAAGACGAGGAATGGCCCCCGCCCCTCGGCTGGCGCGGCATGGTCAACGAGCAGGCCCAGCGCCTCGGCTGGCGGCCGATGTACCGGGACGAGGGGGCGGAGGCGTGATCTACCGCCTGCCCGATGACGCACCCGACGGCATCTCAGGCATCGGGGCGTAGTCATGTACCGGGTCTGTATCTGGTGCGGCAGAGGGCGCACAGGCTGGAGCGGGCACGAGCAGAAGAAACCGCGCGGCGGGTGGGCGAGGCTGTGCTTCGAGTGCTGGGTGGCACGCGAGAAGAACCCGAACCCCCGCGTGGTGATGCGCAAGATCGCCGGCCGGGTCCCGCGCGAGCACCCGGCGGCGTCATGACGCTGCGGGAGGCGTGCACGCTCGTGGTGGGGATCCTCGACGGCAACCCGACCGCGACAGACGTCTACGAGTTCCTGGCGGCCGACGGCTGGCGGACCTCCCGGGCCTCCGTGAAGTCCACGCTGCGGGATCTTTGCGGCTCGGCGGTGGAACTGGCGGCACAGGGCGAGGGCAGTTACGGCGGCCAGAGGCCGAACCGCTACCGGCCGAGCGAGGCGGCGCGGGCGTGGGTCCGGGAAGGCGAGCGGTGCGGGTGACGCTCCCCTTGCTGCGGGGTTCGGCCGTGCTCAGCACCCTGGCCCGGCCGAGGCGATCACGTCCGCTAGCGGCGGTGCCGGGTCTGAGTCGACGTCGTACCCAGGGTTGCCGGAGGCGTAGGCCACGGTAACGCAGTCCCCTCCGAACGGCACGGCCTGAGAGATCGCGTACTGCACCGCGGACATGCACTCGTGCTTGCCGTAGTTCCACTGCCAGGTGCCGCCCGTGTCCTCGGCTGTCACATCCTCGCCGGGGTCGACGGTGCGGACGTAGGTGTCCGGGCCTGGTGCCTTCTCCGCGCACGCGGCGGCCTCGTCCTGCACTCTCGCCTCCGCGCTGGCCGGGGCTCTCGACTGGGGCGGGCTCGCGGTCGCGGCGACTGGCGGGGCCGGGGTGCTGAGGCGAGCGTGGTTCCAGTACGCGAATCCGCCGCCGACTACGAGGATCAGGACGGCCAGGGCGACGGTGACAGCGTGGCTTTCCGGGGGCTTAGGCGCGCGGGTCATGTACCCATTGACGTCCCGGGGGCGGGACCGGTGCACGCCCGTGGCTGAGACGTTACGGCTAGGCTGCCTGGCATGAGCGAGCAGCACCCGGGCGCCGTCGAGACCCCGTGGACCCCGGAGCAGGTCGAGAGCCTGAACGCTTTCCAGTCGGCCGGGACGATGCACCCGTTCACGTGCGGCGACAGCGACTGCCGGGCCGCAACCGGGGGCGAGGCGATGCTGGCCACGCCTTCCGGCTGGGCGTGCCGCCGCTGTACCTACCGCCAGTACTGGGCGCACGCGTGTATGACGGACTGGTCATGGCAGGTTCCCGGCGCGTTCATGGTCGCTGACGTCTTCAGCGGCACGCACGATCCGGCACCCGGGGACGGCTAGGCTTTCCGTCATCGCACCCGGTCAACCGATGGAGAGTGCCCGCTGAGCCAGCAGCCCGTTCCGGCTTCGCCGCCCCGCGAGAGCGGTTACGCCTCCGACCTGATCTCGCTCCTCCGCGACCGCGCCCCGCGCCTGGCGTTCGCGTTCGCCGCCGGGCAGGCCGCCCAGCCCGCGGTCGAGTGGGCGCGCAAGCAGGTCCGCGAGCGCCGCACCTACACGGTGAAGATCTCGGGGGCGGACGACGCCTACGACGACGTGCACGAGTGGGTGCTGAGGCTGCTGCCGCCGGGCGACCGCCGGGCACTGACCGCCCACACGGCCTCGCGGCGCAGCGACGAGCCGGTCATGATCGGCGGCGATCCTCGCGATCCCGCGCCCGCGCTCCGCCTGCGCTACGACGGCAGCCGCGAGCAGGCCGTGCGCGTCGCCGGGCACCGGGTGCGCGTGGCGGTGATCGACGGCGAGCGGGAGACGGCGAACCGGGACGCAGGCGGCGGGTGGAAGCCCCCGGAGATCATGTTCACCGCGTCGACGGCCGATGGCAGGCAGGCGGTGCTCGGCGAGATCGCCCGCCTACGGGCCGCCGCGCACGCCGCCGAGCGCAAGCCGGTGTTCCGGATGCTGGGGAACTGGGGCGGGTGGGAGCGGTTCGACGACCTGCCGCCCCGCCCGCTGGACTCGGTGGTCCTCGCGGAAGGCCAACTTGAGCGGCTCACCGGGGACGTGGAGCGGTTCCTGGCGTCGGAGGCCGAGTACGTGCGCCGGGGCATCCCCTGGCACCGCGGCTGGCTGCTGGCGGGCCCTCCCGGTACCGGGAAGACGTCGGTCGCCCGCGCCGTGGCCGGGCACTTCGGGATGGACATCTGGTACCTGCCGCTGTCGGACGTGAAGAAGGACGGGGAGCTGATCCGCCACGTCGGCCGGGTAACGCCCCGGTCGATGCTGCTGATCGAGGACATCGACGTGTTCCGCGCCGCGACCGCGCGGGACGACGACGGCGGCGACCTGACGCTGTCCGGGCTGCTGAACGCCCTCGACGGGATCGCCACCCCGCACGGGCTGCTGACCGTGCTGACCACCAACGACCCGGACGCCCTCGACCCCGCCGTCGCGCGGCCGGGCCGGATCGACCTGCGGGAGCACCTCGGGCTCGCGGACGCCGGGCAGGTCGCGCGGATCGCCTCACGCTGGTACGGGATACCGCTCACGGCCGCCGACGTGCCCGGCACCGGGGGAATCGCCCCGGCGCAGGTGATCGAGACCTGCAAGCAGCATGACGACGTGATCGCCGCGCTGACCGCGCTCGCGGCCCAGCCTGTCGCCGCGTAGGCACTAGACTCCGGGACGAGGGGTATCGCGAGCGGCGGCTTCTACGCACCCGCTGCAGCAGGGCCCGGTCATCCTCGGGGAGGCCGGGCCTTTGCGCTTTCCGGGGCCGCTTGCCGCTAGCCTTTCGGTGGCACTCCCGCCGCGAGAGGGGACTTCTGATGCGCGTGACGTCGAACCCGGCTCCGATTACGGCCGAGGCCGAGCCGTTCGACCCGGTGAACCCGGAGCCGTTCGCCCGCCTGGCCGGCCCGGACTTCATCCGGATCGAGGACGGTACGGCCATCGTCCGGGACCAGGACGGGAACGAGGATGTCATCCGCCCCGGGTGGCTGGTCATCCGCCCGGACAGGGGCGGCCCGGCGCACTACAGCAACTCGGCGAACCTCGGCGAGGGACCCGGGTTCTTCTGGAACCCCGCTTAGGGTTCCCCGTGCAGTCACAGGACCGAAATGTCGGTGCCGGTGCCTAGCGTGGCCTCATGGAGCACATGCCGCTTACGCGCCCCGCGCCGTTCGGGGAGTTCCCGGTGGCCGCGGGCATGGAGACGCTGCTTCCTGAGCTGCCCCCGAACGGGACGCGGCCGGTTGAGGTGACCGTGACGGTCCCGGACGGGGACGGGCGGCGGTGCGTGATGGACATCGTCGCCGCGGAGGACGACGCGCCCCAGGCACTCGCGATGGCGTTCGGGGCGTGCCGGGGCGTCGAGAACTTCGAGATCCGGGTCCGGCGGTTCGCGGGCCTGCGGCTACAGGGCTAGCTCCCAGGCGAGCGCCACGGGCACGTCCCCGCCCGGTGCGGGAAGCTTCAGCAGGCCCCGCGTCCGATCACCGTCCGGTTCCAGGTTCTCCCGCCAGACGCCGTACGGTTCCAGTACGAGGCCGAGCGGGGTGCTCGTGCGGGCGAGCACCCAGGCGGCCTCCGGCGCGATCCGGTCCGGCAGGTACACCGACGACACCGCGGCGACCCTTCGGCCCGACTCGGTGACGAGGTGCCCCTCGCGCTTGCAGGCGAACCCGCGGGCGCGCAGCTCGGGGTAGCGGCTGGCGTCAACGGCGGTACGGGCGGCGATGACGGCCCGGAGCGGTTCCCCGGCTTCCGCCGCCGCGTGGTGAGTGAACAGGCCGGGGGAGGGTGGCATCGCGGCAGTGCTGACGGGGGACAGCAATCGCGCCTCCCCCGGCCTGCCGGCCCCTTCCGCCTGCCAGCCCGGTGGCGGAGGGGGAGCTGCTGAGTCCACCAGGGCGAACACCTCGGTCAGCTTCTGGGCGTTCGTCATCTCCGTCATGAGCACCCGGCGGATGCCCGTGATCAGTCCGGTGAGCACGTCGGCGAGGGCGTCCGGGGTCTGGGTTCGGAACCGCTCACACGACTCAAGCATGACCGTAGCGTAACCGGGCAGTCACGGAGAGCACCATAGGGCCGGGGGAGGCGATTGCTGCACGTGCGCTTGCCGCGAACCTTGCCGCGTTCGCCCCTGTCGGATTGCGGGCGACCAGGGGGCAGTTCGTGCGGATTCACGTGCATCCGGCTCGCGCGAATGCACCTGCGAGCGTTGTCGCTGGTCGCGGGCCCGCTAAGCCTGAACGTAACTAGACCTCGCTTGCTACCTTGGAATTGTCTAGGTTCCAGAGATCGGCGAGCGAGGTCTTTGTCGTGTCTGATTCTACACCAGCAGGGGTCGGCCGCCGGGTGCGCAATGCGCGCCTGAGAAGCGGTTTGACGCAGCGCGAGCTAGCGGAGCAGTCCGGTATCTCACTGAGGTACGTGAAGCAGGTCGAGGGCGGCGAGGCGCCCGGGGTGCGGGCGGAAACGCTCCGCCGCCTGGCGGTCCCGGCGGGGGTCACGGTGACGGCGCTGCTCGGGAGCGTGCCCCTGTCCGAGCCGTCCGACCCCGCGGCAATGTGGGTTCCCGTGCGCGACGCGCTCCTGTCCCCGGCGCGGCCCGGCGGGGACCCGGTGACGGCCGACGGGTACGGGCTGTCCCTCGCCGCGGCGGTGAAGCTCTACCACGACAACCGCTACCGGGAGCTGGCCGCCGCGCTGCCGCTGCTGCTCCGCGACGCCGCTGACGCGCCCCCGCTGCTGCGGTCGCAGGCCTACCAGCTCGCCGGGTCGGTGATGGTGCAGACCAGGCAGCACGACGCCGCCGAGGTCGCCCTGTCCCGGTCGCTGGCCGACGCCGAGGCGACCGGCGCGCGGCTCGACGCGGCGTCAGCCGTCATCACCCGCTGCTGGCTGCTGCTCGCCCAGGGGAGGTTCGCCGAGACGCTGCGCCTGTCGGCGGAGTGGGCGGACCGGGTCGAGCCGCGGATCTCCACGGCGACCCCGGCGGAGCTGTCCGCGTGGGGATGGCTGCTGCTGCGCGGGTCGGCCGCCGCGGTCCGCGACAACCGGCAGGACGTCGCCGACGACATGATGCGCCTCGCCGAGGCGGCGGCGGTCGCGGCCGGGCGGGAGCGCGGCGGCTACCGCTCCTACTGGACGACGTTCGGGCCCGCCACGGTGGCGATGAAGCGGGCGGAGAACGCCGTGGTGGCGGGCAGGCCGGACGTGGCGCTGCGGATCGCGAGGCGCGTCCCCGGAACGCTGCGGCCGACGTCCGACAACCGCAACCGGCACCTCCTCGACGTCGCCGGGGCACACCTCGACCTGAGGGAACCAGGCGAGGCCCTGCAGGTCATGACCCGGCTCCGGCACGAGGCGGGGCCGTGGCTCGCCGAGCAGCGGATGGCCCGGGACCTGACCGTCCGGCTAATCAGGCCGAGGCGCAAGCTGACCGGCGAGATGCGCGACCTCGCCGACGCCGTGCGGCTCCCGCTGTGAGTGCACCTTCTGCGGGCGCGCGGCCGGAAGGTACGTTGAAGCATCCCGTTACCCGCGCGTAGCGTCCCGATCATGAATGCTGGAAGGCAAGCCGGGGGGGACCCGGCGATTCATGTCGTAAAGGAAGACCAGAAGCCGTTCTCCACTGCCCGCGTCGGCATCAGCGGCGACGGGTACCAGGACAACGTCAAGCGGCAGGACGCCTGGGAGGAAGCCCACGACGGCGAGATCGTCCTCGACCCGGGCACGGGCGAGTGGACGCCGTTCCTTGCCGGCAACGTCCCGTTCCCGTTCGCGGAGGACGGCGGCCTGTCGTCCTGGGACCTGCGGGAACTCCTCGGCCGCCTCGACCGGGCTGAGCGCGCCGGGCTGTGCCCTGTTCACGGCCCGGCGTCGTGACCGGCCGCGGTGACCCGTGGCAGCGCGGCGAGCGCGCCGTCGCCTTCCGCGAGGCGGAGACGATGGCGGCCGAGCTCGGCGTCGACGTGGTGCCCCACCCGCTGATGCGGCACCGGTACGAGGCCCTGTTCCCCGGCGGGGTCCTGGTCGGCACCGGGCCCGAGGTCTGCGCTGAGACCAGGCGGGTCCTGATGCGGGACTGGCTGGCGGTACTCGGCAGGCAGGACGGCTCGTGAGGCTCCCCCCGAAGGCCAGGGAGGCGGCGGACACGGTCCGGGCGATGATCGCCGACGGGGTCCTGCTCCCCGGTGCCGCCGCCCCGTCCGCGCCGCGGCTGGCAAGGCAGACCGGGACGTGCCCGGGTTACTGCCGGCTTGCCCTGCGCGCGCTGGTCGAGGACGGGACGCTGAAGCCGGGGAACGGCTCGCACGGGCGGCCCCGCGTTCCCGGGCGCGACCGGAAGACGTGAGCTCCGGGGCGGGTCCCGTTTCCCCGGCGGGACCCGCCCCGGTCGGGCGGTGACCCCCGAATGGGGGGATTCCGCGCAAGTGCGCGGGGGTGGAAGATAAACGCGGGGGCGTGCGCCTGTGCGCACCGTGAGTACCGGGCAGCTTGTACGGCCACGGCCGTACGATAGGAGGCGCCCGCAACACCGGAACCCTTGGGGGGGAACGGACATGCTCGCCGAGCTCGGCGCTGCCCTGGAAAGGGCGGCAGGCCTCAACGCGGAGGCCACGGCACTGGCGGAAGCTCAGCCTGACAGCACGACGCTGGCAAGTGCCCTGCGGGAGGCCCTCGCCGCCGCGTGGGAGGAAGGATTCGCCGCTGGCCGCGCCTCCGGGTACGGGCAGCCCCAGGTGCCGGTACCCCGGCCGGAGTTGCGCCTCGTCGCCGGGGGCTAGCCGGGCCCGCCGTCAGTGCCCGGTAAGCACGCCGACTCCCGGCCGGGGGGCTCCTGCGCTGCGCGACGGCGGCGGGCGCGGCTGTCGGCCACCAGCTGCTCCCTGTCCTCTACCGGGACGGGCATCCGCCAGATCCAGCGCAGCAGCTTGTCGGCCGGGTCGGGGAACATGTCCCACGCGGGGTCGTCTTCCGGCTCGCTGAACTGGCTGGCAAGGGCCGCGAACGGGTTGCGAGGAGGCAGGGGCAGCCGGTCGTCGCGGAGGATCTCGCGGAGGATCTCGGCGGCGTCCGGCCGCTGGCCTTCGGATTCGAGGCGCTCGGGGGAGATGCCGATCGCGCGGGCCATGCGGGCGAGGGTGCCTGCCTTGGCGCGGGCCGGGACGTCGACGCCTTTGCGGCGCTCGTGGCCGCGTTCTATCTGGGACCAGCGGGTGTCGGTGATGCCGGCGGTCTTGGCGGCTTCGGCCATGGTGATCTCGGCGCTCTCGCGGGCGCGGTGCAGCAGTGAGGCCTCTGGCGGCGGGGGTGGTGCTTGCATGGGGTGTTCGGTTCTCCGTCCGTCACGCGTCCCAACTATCCCCAACTTTAGCCCTAAGTCCCCCCGGCACTGCCATCCTGTACCCCCAACTTGAAAAACTTCTGGAACTTCTTGAAGTTGGGATTGGTTGACTGTAGCCTCACTAAGCATGAGCGACCGAGATACCGAAGTCAACGGGCTGCCGGACCCCCGGCACATCCAGGACTACAGGCGGCTCAGGTGGCGGCGGTTCGCCGTGGGACTGGCGCTGACAGACGCCGCGAAGGCCGTCGGCGTCACCAAGTCGCACCTCTCCAAGCTGGAGCACGACGCCGACCCCGCCTCGCCCGGCCTGCTCAAGAAGCTCGCCGACCTCTACGGGTGCGAGATCAAAGACCTTATGCAGCCCGATCCGGGCACTGCGGCCGAGAGCCCAAAAGCCCCGGCTGAGATTGAAGGGGCGGCGGCGTGATCGACCCCCTGACCGATTTCACCCACGGGGGGTGGGACGCTCCCTACTTCGCGACATCGCGCGACGAGGTCCGGCGGACCAGGGTTGTCGCCGTGCACCCGAAGACACCCTACGTCGCCGCGCGGCGGGGCGACTTCGTGCACCTGCACGCCGGGGTCGCCGCGGTCTTCGAAAGGAACGCCGCCCGGTTCGGCGCGCGGTTCCTGTGCGACGGCGCCTCGAACGACGTGGAGGTCCTTGCGAATGCCGACGCGCACGGCGGGCTGTGCGTTTACTGCGAGGACACGGCAAA
>Ga0316215_1000148_pt1 | contig 12526 bp, 4 predicted proteins | sample NRE5metagenome_FD_207796 | JGI IMG/M metagenome (GOLD analysis project Ga0316215, IMG submission 207796) | Spruce roots microbial communities from Maridalen valley, Oslo, Norway - NRE5 | ecosystem: Host-associated > Plants > Roots > Unclassified | place: Norway: Oslo | collected 2017-09-15
GGTTGAGAGAACCGGATGAAAGATTTCCTTTAGAGGCTCCTACATGCATTTGAACGCTCTGTAACCCCACCCACCCTCTCTTTTCTTTCACTAGCGGAAGGGGAAGGAAGCCATTAGCAATAGCCAAAAGCAGGTACAACGATCAGAGCTTTTATTTAATACAACTTACCGTTCTTCCCGTTCAGAGCTATAGCCCTATAAACCTAATGAGCAGACCCGGCGGGATTTATATAATACTTTACCAAATGAGGTATAGTGGCAAAACAGAAATACTATTTTTTACTCCTTACCTAATAACTGAGATTCTTTCACTAGACCTATAACTGCTTGAAATTAATTTCACTCAAACCCAACCAATTAATTTCCAGCTGGGGTTTCTGGCCCTCCCTGCTGCCTAATAGCTGCACTCCCGAATCAAACTCATTAAACGGCCGCTCGGCTGAGTCAGAAGGCTCGCTCGGGTCCCTATCTTTCTATCCAACCGGGGGTGAGTGAGGCCTTTCACCCCCGTTTTGCAGAGTTTTAATAGTGGATATGGGGAGTAGTTCGAGATGGGGCTCTCAAACAAGCAGGGTTTAACTGCTCCCCAACTAATCAGGTGGGCGCCCCTACCCTATCATGCCTCGGACTCCTCAAAATAGCATTTTTTTTTACTAAAATCCTCTCCCATACGGTCGAGCGGCTCGTACCTCGCCCCTCCCCCTCGTACCTCAGGAGAGCGCCTTCGGTCCATGAATGAGGAGGTTTTTTCAATCTGTTGTAATCGAAGTTGTTGCCTTTTCCGATCCAGGTATGCCAGGGAATGTGGGGGCGAATAATTGATCTGTCGCGATCCTTTTTATCCTCATGGGGGCAAGCGTTAGCGATAAACAACCACCACCAACATGTGGGCAAACGTTAGCGATCATTAACCCGCCTCATGGGGCAAGCGATAGCGATCAATCAACGATTTTAAATTCATTTCATTTCCTTTGTGCGTTGAACCAACCCACATTATTTCTGTTCGTGGGGTCATATGATTGAGGGCATGAATCAAAACTATAACCAAGCTCAAAGCTGCTTCTATCCAGTTTAGCATTCAAGACTAGTCGCAGAATAAGGGGGTCTGAGGGGCCCCCCGAGCAAGTGTTTTCAGTAGCGGAACCTCAAGCGAGACTGCGGGCGTATTGTTCACTGAAACTGGCAAGCAGCACACCTTTGCATACAACACCTCTGGTCACTTAAACCGGCAAGCAACAAACCCTTTTATATAAACAACATCGGTAAGAGACAGTTTGCCATCCCGCCCGAGACAATAGGATACTTGGAGTCGATTCGGGCCTTCCATCCATAGTACACCTACCCAAGCATCATCGGTCGGTGGCCATAGTGAGAGGTCCCGCTGGGCGCATCGGGATAGAAGGGAAATTAGATAATTGGGGTAAATAGGTGCTTTCTGCGTTCCGTAAAGGGTGAAAGTGGCGATACAGCGAAGGTGCGTTTAGCTCTTGTCCGCTGAGGGCAAGGTGCGTAGCTCTGGCTCTATAAAAGGAGAGCGAGGAAATGGTGTAACCTACCTATCTATTTTCATCCATCTACCTATACTTTGTTCCATCGCTAGTTCTCCTAGTTATCGGAGGCGTTATCGCTCCCTTGTACCCCTCCCTATCCTCTCACCAACACTACTCTTCAGACTTCGTCCCTCGGTATCTCTTTTCCTTTCCTTCGTAAAGGGGCTTTCTCTGCCTTCCCTCAAAAATTGGATTTCTTGGGGTAGGGGCCTGCTTGCTTGAAGAAGGGTAAGGTTATCACTGCCAAGGAAATAAGCAATTGATTTGAATTATGTTTCTGTTCACTGTTGCTTGAAGGCTTCATTATAGAACTAACTGTACGGTAACCTCATTCCCCATTAGGATAATCCTATTCTTTTTAGAAAATATTATTCCCGTCCAACCCAACGGGCCGTCCAAGACCAAAGCATAATCTCTCGGTAATGAGTTAACCTCGTCCATAACGGTTCGCTCACTCCGCTAAAGTCATTAATCCTAGCAGGACTCTCCTCTGACACTCATTATCTAAGTCTTTCATTTCCTTAATAAAGCCAATCTTTGTCCATATTATACTAGGACGGACGCCTTCGACTTACTCTTCGCTGTACCAGTCTAATGTATTGGTACAAGCCAGAGCAGGGGGGGATATCCTCGTACCTTCTCACTAAGGTTATCAAAGGGACTCTGCCACGCATGCACTGGAAAATACAGAAAAGGCCCCAGCCCCTGCTTCCTAGAATAGAACTTGCGAGACTTCGCTCTGTCACTTTCAAAAGCGCCCAGCAAACTCTCCTCTTTGGCTTTCGCCCTTCACGCCACGAATATTTGTCCACCTTTTCATTTTGAATAAGGTAGGTCTTTACGAAAGAAAAGGGCTGACCTATCTCTTGCTTGGGCATGCCCATATTGCAGGAGCATACCCTCAGCCGAGACGTAAGGAGGTGGCGAGGTCCTCCTCCCCTTCAGATTAGAACGTAATATGACGGGCGAAACGGAACTCTAAGTATAGATAGAAAGAAGGTCGACCCTCTCTCCATTACTAAAGGGGAAAAAGCTTCCTTCTTCCTTCAGCCACTCCGTGATAGAACCGAAAGGAAGGGACATTCGACATTCTATACCGACCGCTTGCTTGCACGCTATCGATCCTCACTTTCGTGTTCCTTGCCTATTAGAGTAGAGAGGGAAGCAGAGAATAGATTGTGATTAAAGAATAGATATCAGAGGGCCCAACCCAATAATAGTGTGAGGAAATAGCTATGTCATAATTACGTAAGTAATGAAGAAGGATGGAGAAACAAACAAACGGGCAAGGATATAGGCCTGACGAGTTGACCAATTACTCTCCATTGTTTTATCCCGGTTCTCTTTTTATTCTTCCTTCCCACCCGGTAAGAGAGGGAGGGTAGCCCCCCCGCCCAACCAGTGGACCGAATTTCTGGCCGGGGATCATTGGATCACACACCATGGACGTTCAGTGCGCCCCTTCCTGATGAATGAGATAAGTGCGCTTCGGACCGGAATTTATTCCCTGTCGAGCGAGTCAATGCTCTCCCTATCAATTCCCTCTCCCTTTATTGAACGAAGAGAAAGGGAAGGCCTTACCGCGAGCCTTACCCGGCAAGGTAGAGTAGAAGGGAGAAGAAAGCGTCTGTCTTGCCTTACTTGTCAATGAAATTCTAGGTAGAGTGGCCTTCGCGCAAGCGCTTGGGATCTAACGAGTCGACTGGTCTATTCTCTTCTGGTCTGGATACAAGCTTCAACGGCCCGCGAAGGGCTTGAGAGATTCATCTTTATTCCTTCTTAGATTAGAAAACAGCGGTTATTCCGAATCAACCTTGCTACTCGTCGACAACCTGCCTGCTTCCTGTTAACGTGGAGCTGGTAACAAAACACATATAATCCCCACCCTGCTTCCTGGGCATGGGGTAGAAACAGGTAACGAACATAGAATAACCCCCCCTTTATTGTCCTTGGGTATGAGAAACTACTGTTCACGCACATAAAATCTCCCGTCTATAGCAATGATGAAAGGTAAGCTGAGTTCATATTAATGCTAAAAGTAAGTGCAAACCTACCTCCCCAAGCAAGTCCGTGAATGCTAATCAGGTAAGTGAGCCTATGCAAGGGTGGTAAAGAGAAAAGGTGGTAGCAGTAGGGCCAACTGAAGTATTCAAGTAGGCATAGGGTAGCCAATTAAGTGCCCACCCAAGCACGTAACATCATCTCATCTCATAAGGCTTTAGTAAATCCAACCCAACAGGGCTGTTTCCACACACGATTCCACGACTGGTTGTGTCTATAGGTCCAACAGAAAGTAATCCTGTAGGCTTCTAAAGTCAAGATGCTCTAAGTGCCCAAGCCTTCCAATCATCTCCGGGGTCTGGCTCTGTATTGAATAAAAGCAAGAGGGCAGTTCAAACGATATCACAACTGTTGGCAACTGTCCTGACTTTAATCCTGTAGGCATATAAAAGTAAATACAAATGCTCTAAGTGCCTACCCAACGTCTAATAACTAAGTAGGGTAAGGCAGTAAGTAAAGGGTGGTTAAGACGCTAGGTTGATAGCATGCACACGAAGTATAGGCTTCTAAAAGTCAATACGACTGGTCGTCTAAGTGCCTAAGCAAGCAGCCGGTCCGTCCAATCACTAAGTTTTGTGAGGCAGCAGTTCAAGTAAAAAGAACCAGGTGGGTTGGTAAAAGTAGGTCGTCGATTTCAGTAACGCAGTAGGCTAAAGTTAATAGAATGTTAAAAGTAAGTGCCCACCGACGACCCAAGGGCGTAAGATATTCTAAGTAAGGGAGTATGGAATCCAAAGTTCCCACGCACGCACAATGATCCTACGAAAGGTGGTTTTTCCTGTGCCAGCCACTCACCCACGTGCATTAATAAAGTAGGCTTCAAAAGGTGCGCAAGCAAAGGTCAAAGTGCCTACTCCCCCTTATTCTTTTCAGGCAGTAGTGAGTAAGGCCGATCCGAGGATCCCACAACGTCGCTGTCCAACTTCTTTTCATCTTGTAGGCTTTCTGGGGTCCTCCCTAAAAGCAGTAAGGGCGGTGTTTAAGTAGTTGGATTAAGAAGAAGCACTTACTTGTCAAAGTTGGGGTTGTGCAAATAGGGTGTTGTCCTATAATGAATAAATTGTATCTGGCCGGGCCCCAACAAGAAAAATAGTGCTCCCACTAATAAGATTATTCAAGCAAGGCACGGTGTGGGCATAACAAAGGTTGGGTAAGTGAAGCAGAGTATCTATAGGGTCATTAATATAACAGGTGAAGTTAGCAGAGTAGGTAACAGCAAGGTAGGCTGAGGAAAGTCAATAGAAAAGTTAGTTATAAGTGCCATACCCACATTTCATGCCTAAAGCAAGTGGTTTATTTGGAAGCCCGTGATGCAATGCTCTAAGTTCAGGTAATGAAGCCAGTCTATCAAGGTTATTTAAGGCGAGGCAACTTGTTGTGTAGCTGTAGTTCACACTTAAGTAATCCTTCCCGGCTAAAGGTAATACTTCATCTAAGTGCTAACCCACTCAAGCAAGCCCGTCCAAAAGCTCCTCTATTGGAAGCCCCGCCCCGTTCAACGCAGTAAGGTTTGGGGCATTCCTTCCTAAGTGGGGTAAGTGAGGCAGGCATTATGTATAGGTGGGGGTTGGTAGGACTAACATGAAAGGGAAGTAGGGATATCTTCTAATGAGTCTTGGGATATTCTATAAATGCTGACTGGAATCCATCAATCAATCAATCTCCTGGCAATGCTTGGTCTTAATTAATCAATTGTATCTGGGGGGTTAATCCCGGCCCGAGTCTAGTGGTACAAGTACGAATATGTAATCAATTGTTATCGAACGGTCCAACAAGGCTCTCTCTCTCATTGACCATCATCAATCCATCCGGCAGTTCTAAGGATTTATGCTAAAGGTTCTGGCTGTTATGAATTCATAGGGAGTTCCGATCCGACGATCCCACAGCGGTATAACATAAAGTAATGCAGCAAGTAGGTGGAGTAATAACAAAGGTCTAAGTCACTCCCATATGCGGACCCCCACTCCGTGCCTCATAAGTTCTGGCTGAATCCATAGGGCAGTTCCGATCCTCCGACGATCCAACAACTGAGCGGTCTAAAACAAGTAGGGAGATAGTCAGTCATAGTGGGTACCCCCTGAAGTAAGAAGTAAGCAAGTGTGTGTTATCGAACGCAGGTGCTGGCTGTATCTATCTGGAAGCCCGTCCCGATAAGTCTGTAGCAGTAGCCACTCCATTAAGTGATTAATTAAGCAAGTGTGTATAGGGCATATATAGTTATTCTGGTGGGTAAAGAGTTGGTAACCAAGGTAAGGTAGGATAAAGGGTGAATAGCTCCTCGTACCCTCGTCTTTCTGGCTGAATGAATGGGTGCCCGGGGCATCACTCCATCCATATCCTAGGATGAAGGTAATAAAAAAGTCAGGGGTTGGTGGATCCCGTCCGTAAAGGGAAATAGCAGTACCCATTCAACGCACTAAGGCGATGAATGAAGCAAGTGTCTAGGGCAGGTGCTAGGTCTGAAGGTGGGTACTACGTGATGTTGTGCTGTCTGTGATACTGGATGTAGACTGGGTGAATCCTATCCTGACCCCATGAAGAGAAGTTATGTAGCAGTAAGTACTTACTAAGCGATTAATTATTAATCAAGTGGTCTAGGGGCTAAACAACCAACGATGGTAGAGTAGCCCCATTTAACAACACAGGCACTCAACATATCGATAACTTTATAATGTTTCCTTGTAGACTCTATGTACCTGCCGGATAAATACCACTTTTTTTTTTTCTTATTGTGAGAAAGAGCAGAATCCAATTCTATGATTAGGGCCAGGGTGGAACACTACAGTTATTAAATCATTCATTTCGCCTTGATGAGCCAAAACCCCTAGGGAGTCTCGCCCACTAACACAGCTAATATTAATATTAACGGGCCGCCCCAAATCACATCTTTCACCTATACAAAACACCAACCAATACTACACATCGGTAGAAGTACCTAATCTGACCAAAACCCCTTCTTTATAGCAGCTTTCTAGCCGAGCAGGAGGAACAACAATCTGGATTTCATCTACCAACCCTCAATCCACATGTGGGAAACCCTAGCATTCCCCCTTCCTAGGGTTCTTTCAACCACCTTTCACTCACTGCTTTATTGACAGCATCGACTGGGAGGGCTACATCTACATTCAACCCATGCATGAAATCAGCCTACATGCATGAGCTCAATTACACTATTCAAGGAATAGATTGGTTGGAACAGCATCTAAACTCCTTAGTTTTTATCGATCACCGCCCACGCTTCATTCATAAATCCCCCTAATAAGAGCAAAGGACCCTACTGGAGCAGTAGCTACAGGTACAGCAACAGAAGCATCTAATCCATTAGACCAGGAGGAGCAATCTTGCAAATCATCATATACGAGGATATTCTTCCGATACCTCGCAACTATAAGCCCCCAATTACCTACCCTCATTGTGAAAATAACCGGTATGTTTCTTGGTTGTTTTATAGGGTCAATCCGAGGGAACGAGGTTCAAAATGTGTTGTTGGTTCCTAATAGACGTGATATATCATATTGATAGTGTATATGTGTAGGCTAACAGTATGAATTGGGCTAGTTACAAGTTATAGTCTTTATAGAGATAGGAACACTTATTATATGAATTGATAGTGTAGCATGCGGGTATACAGTATGCATTGAGCTAGGGAAAAAGGGTAGGTACGTAGAGGTGAAAATTGACATGATCGAATGACAGACACGTGCGTCCTACCGTCCACACTTAAAATAGAATTGATATCGTATCTATTAATGCACCCTAACGCTTTCCGAGGAACAAGGAGTCAGCCCCGAGGAACGGGTCGAAGCCAACAACGAGCGTTTGACCACTATGAAAACCCTTCCTTTTGGGTGCCCCTAGGTACACGATGTCTAGTATTTGCTGCAAGTTTCTATAGGTACAAGATGACCTCTTGGCCGGTTTTTTTTCATTGCTAAGTAGTTCCTTTCTGTTTCGAATAGAGAAATCAAAGTGACTATGGGGGCTAGCTCAAGGGTATCATTTCTCTAAGTCTAGGTGAGTGCACCCGAGTTCAATGTTAGGTGTGATTAGTGACGTCTACAAGTTGAGAATTGCACATTTTCCCCGAGTGAGTAAAAAGTATAGTACGTCAAGTATCTCATTGAGTTTGTAGGTGAAGGCTACAAGTGAAAAAAGTAGCTATGGGGCCTTCCTGGCCTTCCAGTAGTGATCCCCCTGGGATAAGGTGAGGGGACCAAGTTCAAATGGCATGGATAATGATGTAATGATGATTTGACACCCGGGGGTTTTTATTCCTACTGATTCTCCGCAGTTTATTCATTCGTAAGTAGTGGGTGATGGATGTGAACAAAGCTAAGTGGTTGTTCCTGTCGCTGAGATGAAACATGTATGTTGATAGGGTAAAAAGTGTAGTGGTTCGCTCTAGTGGTTCCTGTTGATAGAAAAGATGTGGTTGTTGCTGAGATCAAATAGGGTAGTGACTGAGATCCAATATGTATGTGGTTGGTTCCTGTTGTTTTGATAATAGATCAATCTGGCTGGGGTTCATTAGAAGATCGAAATAGGGTTCTCATTCATAGAGAAATAGAAGGGTTCAAGTTGCTGATTTCACTAAGTACAGGTTATTTGGGATAGTCTCTTCTTGAGGTTCCTGCCTGATGTGTATCTAATATAGAGATTGGCAAGAATGGAAGTTGAAACTGTATGAGGAGGGGCCGGCATAGAAGGGCGAGATAAGATAATCACTGAAGGCATGATGTAATAACTGAATCGTTAAGACAGGCATCATCGTAGAAACATGCATCCGTAGAAACAGGCATCATCGTGAAAACATGGATAAAGACTGAGCCATTATCACATAAGTAAGGACCTGCATCATAAGCCCACCTTAAGAGATAGTTCTCCATCTGGGCGGAGGGCTCATTCTCCCTACGGGGAAATTTCGGGAGAATTCGCTCTTTCCCGCCAGAGCTAACTGGGCTATAATCAGCATACAAGAAAGACCTGTCTCGCCAGAACTAACCGGATCATAATAAGAATACAAGGAAATATAGGCCTAGGGGATCCTAGTAGTCCCATACCCATACCTACCCGTAAGGCGAGTAATGGGGCAGTTACCCTCACCGTTCAATGACGATATGTCTTTTCTGGGCACGATCGAATACAAGCACTTGGCTGAATACACGACCTAAAGTTAGATAGTTGGGAGGGTAATAAAAGTGACATAGTTGGGAGGGTAATAAAAGAAAGGGCCTGTTTTATCTCTACGAAGCCATCCATCGATGTTAAGGTGAGCAAATCAGGTAACGTAATCCTGGAGTCATGAACCTTCTCTTGAAGAAGTCCCCTACACCAAGGAGTGGTTAGCGGAGTGTCTAGTGGGAAGCGATGGATTATTTACCCGCCCTGAGAGCTGTGAAGAGATGACCGCCCTGAGAACATGACATAGTTATAGGGGGGGTGGACGCCCTTAGAGCTAGTGATACGAGGTTAAGATAGCCCTCGATTGGAGATGAAACCTATGTTACCGAAACCTTCCCTTCTATCTTCGACGTTCGACAATAAAGTAACGGCGTTATTACATATGTATCGCAAGGTGTATAGTGCGAGGTGTCCGGTTAGTGCAGCAGAGCGCTGTAGGTTCGAATCCTGCAACTTCGATGCGGTATTTCTCGTTGATAAAACCATGATGACCATATTCACGAAGAGCTATCGGCTGTTCTCACCTCATCTTACTATTAACCAATCGCAGTACACCCCACCATTTTATGTATCCCATATGTATTGCACTTGTTCCAATAACCAGTTACTTAGTGGAAGATCGCGTACGAGTTCCCAATCACCCTTTCTTTTGACCAGGAAGGCCAGATCAGTACCAGTAGGGGACACACAGTATTATCACCACTTACCTTTGATGGATGGACACCAGACACCCAGTAGAACAGGAAAGGAAGGACATCACGTAGTGAGCAGGACATGTAGCCCTTACCTTTGAACCGGAGGATGGAATCGTGGGATGGGAATCGGAATCGAACATGGGAATGGCCAGTGGGATTGGGATTTGTTCATGAGCCCTTACCTTACACCTAGAACAGGAACTCACTTTATGTCATCTCAAACCCTCACTCTACATATGCCTTCTAGTAGAACAGTCCCTTACCACTCCTAGCCTAGTAGAACCTCTGCCTGCCATATACCTGAGAGTAGAGTACCCTCTTTAGACCGGAACCCTAGGAGTATGGAGTGCTGCCCACCCACCAACTCATTACCTTCCTTCTTTCTCTTAGAAACACCAGATGGATAGGCAATTAGTCAAGCACTTTTAGTAGCTCCTGCGGGCATTGTCTATTAGCTGATACCGAGAGGGTTTACCTTTAGCTGCTTATATCATCTTTTAGCTTACTGCCCCGGATAGATTGATTGATTCTCAACAGCCATAACTTATTAGATCAGATCTCAGATGATTGGGTAGGGATCGGCACTTAGAACCTTTACTATGCTCCATATCCTTACGGCATTGGATCGGACGGGACGGATGGAAGGAAAGGCTTCCAGATAGCATTCACAGGCTTGGAGTCAACCTGATCGCAGATGCTGCTGGGTATTAACCACTATTACCTCCCGGGGGTACCGCTATATTGTTCCGACCAAACCTTTGTACATACAATTTAGGAAGGGCACCCGCTGGCTAGGAAGGAATAGACCTATTATGCCTCCACTTTATAGTTACTCACCTGAAGGACCTAGACCTGCTTCTCCCTATAACACTTACTTAATTCATCTCCTGGAACTATTATCTTGTTGGGCCGGGACGAGATCCAGATACTTGTTAGGGATTATAACGGCAGCATCGTTAGGAAGGATATGCTTACCTGAACTTACGTCATACCTGTTCTACCAGACCTTTCACTTGCTACTTTAACCCAACGAACAGAGATGATGGAGGGCTGCCCAGTGATGAAGCCAGGAATATGAGGGAGGGTAGCCAGAAGAAAAACTCCTTGATTCCAGCAAACTCTTTACCCACCTACATGAACTAGAACTTTAGCCCTAGACCACAAACTTCAGGAATCTTAGAAGGTACAGCAGCTATTCACTTCTCCGGGATGGCATGGGGCATTATACTACCTTTACTTCAGTCCAAACCACCTACCCACCTGAACAACTAGACCAGCCCTATTGCACTTCCTTAATTAATGCTGCTTAGGAGGTACAGCTAGAGAAAGAACCGGGATCGGATTAAACTACTGACTAGACCTTGACTTCACTGGGTAGTTCTTAGAAAACCTCTTGCTTGAACCAGGAATCGTCGGGGCGGGGATACAGCACTAGGATATTGACTCTTATTTTACCTACCTTACTTTTTGTATTAACTTCTTGGTATCCCGTATTACCTTTTATGGGTACCGCTATGAGTCTACCGGCCGAAGACTAGTTAGGAATTCGAAGCTACTGCCCTAGGAATAGACCTCAGAGCTTATACTTAGTACCTCTTCACCGGGCACCCTTTCACTCACCTATAGATCTTACCCCACTTACATAACCTATGCAGCTAGAAAGGAATCGGGAGTCATCTATGATATCTTTACCCTACGGCGAACCCTTACTCTTTTCTTACATACAACCTACCCACCTAGAGAAGACCTAGACCTGTTCGAATTAGACTACTTGAGTAATTCATCGCTTAGTGGTGGGGTACTGCTATTTACCTTGAGTACCTTGCTCCTCCGATTCTGGATGGTATAGTACAGCATTCTCATTCCTCCATACGAAGTTGGGCAGCTCTGTTGGTTGGATCCGAGGATCGGAACTGCCCTATGAATTCACTAAAGCCAGAACTTCAGAGATAAAATGAATGCGGGTTGGCACTATTTCTCTTGTTGGGCCGGGCGAATCCCAGCTGGATACTATTTATTAGGAATTCTTACAGCTTTGCTAAGACTTTTAGCTAGATCCTTACTGCATGAATGTTAGTGCCCGCTACCAACCACAGCGAACGAAGTCAGTCTCTTAGAACTCAGTGAACAAAGTCTATTAGCGCAAGGACATAACTCCAAAAGAAAGAGTCATTCTTTTCCTGCTCACTAGTAAACGTTATCCCTTTACCTTACCGCAAAGGGCAGTTTAAGACAACATGGGCATAAACAAAATTTGAGATCGATGGGTAACTATCAAATGTATATCCGAATATTGAGTTTAACTGAGCCAGATATCTATTGTGACTGGAAATTCTATTATTGCTTGTTCATACAGAGTTTTAACATGAGTTGGATCTCATCATGAATGTTATTCAAAGCTGCCTAGTCTTGCTGCCATTCCTGGGGTGATTGGGGGGAGTGAATGGCACGTGGGGGCCATAGCCCGGTATCACTGCTTAGAACTAATTGCTTGATTTCAAATCACCTGGAGAGCGAGAAGAGACTATAGAGCTTGCTTGTACACCTACCCGATAGAACGAAGAGCTGGCTGGAGCAATGCAATCCACCCAGAACAGCCAACAGTTAGTGCCCTTTCGGGGATGCTTATTTTAACCCAGTGAGTACCGATGGTCAGAACCCGCGAACTAACGGGCGGGGGGACGCCTTCACACAACCAATGGATAGCGTGAAGATAGATTGGATTCGATTTGATAAGATTATATAGCATGTGTGAGCAATTGGCTTAAGAGCTAAAGATAGAGCCAGCCTGGAGAGCTTAAGATTGAAGAACCTGTTTTCCTGGCTTAAGGAGCGGCTCATCCAAGCACTAACGAGAGGATAAGACCGAGGCCTTCTCTCGATGGCCCTTCTATCGAACCCACCCACTCTCCTTGATCGTCTTACCCGATTTATCGATATCTCTCAATCCACCCCCAACAACCACTATTCGCTTTCCTTCTCTTGCGTGTCAGCGTCACAGCGTCACCTTGACTTTCTCCTTTGTGCTTTCCCGTTTAT
>Ga0316215_1000149_pt1 | contig 12470 bp, 12 predicted proteins | sample NRE5metagenome_FD_207796 | JGI IMG/M metagenome (GOLD analysis project Ga0316215, IMG submission 207796) | Spruce roots microbial communities from Maridalen valley, Oslo, Norway - NRE5 | ecosystem: Host-associated > Plants > Roots > Unclassified | place: Norway: Oslo | collected 2017-09-15
ATTAGGAGGTAAAATCGTATCCATAAAAAGCTTTCAGCATTGTCTGGGAAGGAGTGAGTGTGGGTGAGCCCATCTCTTCCCATGCTTTCTGCGAGATGACACTCGCAGCGGCTCCCTTATCGAGGATAGTGTGGTGGATGAGGACGCGACCAGCTTGGACTGGAATTTTAAAGGCACTAGAGGAGGGAATCCGTGGGTGCTTTTGATCGAGGTCAAAGCCGTGTAAAAAAATGACTGTAAAAGAAAGCTTCTCCAACGGGAAGTAATAGATATAATAATCAACAATAGCGTGATTATTGTAATACATAGTCCACTCACACCGATCATCATCATGTTGTATGAGCACTACAGTAATGGCTTCCTCAGAAGCTGACACATATAATAAGAAGGGATGGTTAGGAAAAGGTGGAGTAAGGATAGGAGGTCAAAGAAAAAGAGACTTGAACTGCTCAAATGCGTGTTGGCAATTCTCGTTGAAGAGAAAAGGAATATCCTTGAGCTAGGTAAGCGATTATGAAACTTCCATAAACCCATCCATAAAATGACGTATTGCCTCGACTCGATTAAAGAAAAGCCTAATTTTTATCAGATCAATGTCAATTCCATAACGAGAGATGATAAAGCAAAGTCAATTTTTATATTTTGCTTTTATTGTACAAATTTGGTTTGATTTGGCCTAACCTATCTCTGTCCTGTACCTCGACCCTTGCTACTAATATTGACAGCCGTCACGCATCACTATTGACTGTCTGAGAGCCTGTTTGACTACGTGATCGTGTGCATGCCTACTTAAGCCTAGTCTCTGCTACCTTAAGATCCATATCCAGTCTATATGTCTCCATGTCCCTCAATACGAGTACTATCCCTCATGTAGCCTATTACTATCCTTAGTGTAGCCAGATCCATGCCTACGTGCCTACGTGCCTACTGGGGTGTAATAGGTCTCTCCTCATATCTGTAATCACCTTACCTAACCCTCTCTGACACTATAACCTCCCATAATCTCATTGGGATCAATGAAGTCGAGCACATCTATATCTATCACTGCCATACTTATAGCCTACTGTAGTGACTGTAGTGTAAGCTGATCTGCCACACTATCATATAGAGCCTGTAATTGATCCCGTGCATCTCGTATACTGTCTCTCTCCTGCACCAGTGCATCTCTCTTTTATATAGCAGTATATATCTCTATCTACATCTGTGCTATATCTATCTGTAGCTGTGTAATATCTCTCAGTGCATCTTGTAATTATGCCTGCACTTCGTCTAGCTCATATTTGAGATCCTGGATGGTCTAATCTCTTTGAGCGATAGTAGCCTACATGGCTGCTAGATCACTGGGCCCCACACCTGCTTGTGCATCTGCCTTTAGCTGAGCTATTCACTGTCGTAGCGTGGTCACCTCCTACTTAGGCTTGGCCTACTAGCTAATCATAAGATCCTCTCTCTACTCTATATTTATTCTGAGTTGTCTCCATGCCTTAGGAAGCACTGCAATTTATAAAATACACCATGAGTTGGTATTTGTTTATTGTATTTCATATGTGAGTGTGTTATTTTTATGTGAGGATTGAAGTTTTGATTGTCTTACCTGGATCTCCATCACGCCTATGAGGGTCTGCTGGTGAATTCGTTATTTTTTTTTTAATTTAAGAGATTGAGTCACAATGCAATAAGAAGGGCATTAAACCACTAACATAGATAAGATTAGCTAAATTTTGTTCATACTGAAAAAGGATTTTCATATTATGATGATAGGCGGGCTCCTATTGCCTAGTGGCCCAGGACATCTCTCTTTCGAGGAGGCAGCGGGGATTCGACTTCCCTATGAAAGTATTTAGCATACCTACGGCTCCCTAACATCTGAAACCCGTTAGTTCACTTAAACTCCCTATTAACGAACGGGGTCTACCTTCTCTTCCTTCGTTTAATAATAGCAAATCTAGAAGTTCAGAGTGGCTATTTAAGCGCCTCGAGCCGGGCCTCCTCTCTCTCTATAGAAGCTGTGTGAAGGATTTGCCGTTAATAGCGGAGCAGGGAGGTGGCGGGATGGATTGGGTTAAGGCTATTTCCTCGGCTCTCATCGCTCTATCCATCAAGAAGAAGATGGATGATAGCGGGGGAGCGGGTGCGGGGCGGATCGGGATTGGGGTCAAGGAAGGCTCAGGGATCAATATAGATAGGGTCTGCGGGAGGGAGGCGCTCTCTATTTCAGTTTATAAAGCAGGTTCCATATGGCAGGTTCTTACTAGTTTTCCATGCATGCCACATTCCTTTCCTCCTTTACGCTACCCCCATTTTTATTTATTCTTCCATATATATACCTCGCCAACACCCATGCCTACCCTGGCCCCTTTGTCCTCCTTTAGGCGGATTCAGCCGTGGATGGAGATGAGGGATCTGAGGGATCGGGAAAGGTTGGCTCGTAAGCTGCGGAACTCTCATTCGAGAAGGGCATTAGAAGCGCTTTTCATTCGCATTGATTATGGGCAGTGGGTGAGGAAGGAAGTGATCGAGAATAGAAGCCGACAGCTTATTAGCTTACATATTCTTTGACAACGGACAATTCAACAACGAAGGATTTGCCAACAGACGATTCGCCAACTAATAAATATCCAACTGATTCGCCAACATATTCTGTTTCTCACGAAACAAGAGATCCAGTTTATCATGAATCTGAGGCGGAATGAAAATGTTTTTCAGCAGAAGGATTGAAGTCTCTTTGCTTTTTTGCTTGACTCCCAGACTACCTGACTACCATTTGCGTTGAGAGCCAGGACCGATATAGGGAAGTACATTAAGCCTACGCTAGACAATTGGACGAGACTATTACTGGGACTATTCTATTCCACTATTGATTGACTGACCGATACAAGGGACTATTCCACCTTGGTTGGTGCATTCCTGCCCGGACTTGGTATTATCTTCAGTCGTAGAAGACTGGCTACCTACAGTCAGTTGAGAGGATAGCATAAGCTAAGCAGCCAAAGCAGAGTAGGCAGCGAAGGAAGCCGTCTCCTTATTCACTATACTTTCAGTAAAACAATGACTATTGCTGCCCGGGTTATAAGGAAAAGACTCTATCAACAGATGAAAGAGCTAACTTGGATAGCTTGAAGGACAGGTTTTGATCCGTGTGCCAAGTCTGATCTTTTCTTTCGTGTGACGGATGAAACTAAGTTTCCAGTTGAAAATGAGTGTGACAAGTGCGCCGATCCAGCCGGTATCGAGAGCTCTAATGATCATGGCGATGAAGCAAACAAACTAGGTAACCTTTAGTTTGAGGCCTACGTTGCCCCCTAAAGTAGAGTTAGTGCTATGTACGTCATACATAGACGGCGAAACCACCAGACCAAATGGTCTAATACTGCGGGTGCACAAGTAGCTTAATTCCGATTCAATTAGGGCTTAGGTGCCTTAGTTGCGAGTCTCCTGCCGAGCCTCTGACTTATTCCTTAGGCTGCCCCCTTTAGGGCGAATTAATGAGTCGATGCTGTTACGGCTTTACGAGGCGGAGATATCTAGGATTGAGTTACTGTGGATTGAGATGTAGCTTTCATTCTGAGGTAGCTCTTTCAATAGCTTCCTTGGCAGCTTGTGTGTAATCGAATTCTGGTTATAGGGTCTTATCTTACTATTTCCTTGCTAGAAGCACTACCGGAACGCTTTTAAGTCTCGCAAACTCCTCCATTGCTTTGCTTGAGCGAACCACTACGCTTGGCTGCTTATGGCGCATAAAAAGTGGCATAATTGAGTTACCTGGTTGAGTTAAATTATTAATACCTTTGTTTAGAGAAGGAAAATGGGCTACGAAGCCTCTGTTCAAAAGTCGCTCGGGTGCAAAAGCAAAAGTAAGTAGATAAAAACCGGTAGTCCGCTAGCGCGAATACTAGGCCTTCCGTTCCGATTCAAGCTTTCCTTTCTTATTGGAGCAGGTATTGTAAATAAATATGTCTATTCCTTTGATACGTCTCCAGACGCGGAGTCTTCGGCGGATGAAACTCTTCTTAATTAAGATTCGGCGCCTGAAACGGCTTCTGGTTTGGCTTACGATTCGGATTCGAATGGAGATGCTACTTCGGTAAATGCTATTGATGGTAATTTCTGACTTCGGGATCCCTTGTTTTGAAAGAGACTGGATCTGTTGGCTAAAAAGAAACGGGGGAAACTGGGTATGCTGGCTCGGGAGGAGAAAGGGGATCTGTTAGTTAGGGAAAAACTGGTCACACTATAAGGTTTGAATGCTTATGGGTTGGATTTTGATGCCTACGCGGATGAGGATTTGGCTTCCTCAGGTGCTTCAACATCTCAGTTATTACCAGGAACCAAATCTTATTGAATAAAGAGAAACCCTTGTTTCCAGGTCTCATAATAGGTGACCTTCACGGCTTGATCAACGCGTCTTATTCGCTCTGCTATCGCGCTTCCCTCCGACCCCACTAACCACCCAGCTTGTCTCTTTGGAATCTAATAGAGTTTAAATAACCCAAAACTATCTACGGACCATCAATTTTTTCTCCCACATCCAGGAGACTACTCCAACAATCTCTTCTTTCTGCACCCAAATTGCTGCCATACACTGCCGTTAAAAAGAACTCGAACTATTGACCCTACGGGGAAGGCACCAGCATTAGACTTATCCTCTTGAGGGAAGCCTACTACTTTCTCTTCCAAACCGGGAAGTTTAGGTCCAGCTCTACCACATCAACCTATATCGCACAGCCTGTGAAGGGATAGAGGCATGGCATTATTTTCCTCCCGCCCTTATCTTCTCCCGGCCAGTCAAGACTTCAAGTTCGAATGCCCTTATCCGCCATGGGAGTGTGCCAGCCAACTCACTCAATTGATCGCCGGATTTTGTTCCAATAGTAATAAACAACAGGTTGTTCAGCTGTAAACAGCCGGGGCCGATATTATAGGGTTGTTCCAGCGGTTGTTACAATACGGTTTTTTTTATATGTGGACCGTGGTCTAAGACGATGTATGCATATTTGTCCGCCTCTAGGAACATGTGATCAATTGTAAACAGATTATGGCACATCGTGATCGTGAGACCATATACATAAAGGAAGAGGTCGGTACCAACTCATTTAGAAGTTGAATCTTTCCCTTCCATGACACGATCAGTTATATCATTTCAGTTATCGTTAGCCGGCATGAAATTACTTTCAAAGGAAGAGCATTTCGTACGCAGAGCTATAATATCTGCCCGAGTAGGAAACTCTATCTCAATAGTTCTTTTTAAACCCACAAACTCTTGAGACTTCCCGGTATGAACGAAGATGCAGGAAATTGTATACTGATTATCGCACGTAATAACACCCTATTTATTGGTTCGCATTCAAAAACATCCACAGTTGCTGAAGCTCTAGTTCCAAGGTACGAGAATCTAAAGAAGGAAGGTGCATCGGATACTTTCCCAGCAGCATGCAACCCTATATAGACAAAGAGACCATTCGAGGGGACTTCCTTTAGAGTCAATATTCCGTGTTGGGTCAATAGATATATGCTTAACACAAATTATTTGGTAGATTGTGCCATTGCTTCAAAGAAAGAGTTCGACTGATCGATCCCAAGCTGTTCCGTTCTTGAGAGGGTTTCCCTAGCTGGCACTATTGAAGTCTTAGATCTCGGAAGTTTCTCTTTAACCAGCGATTTGCACGTCAACGGATCAAAGAAGGGCAGTATGAAGTGCTCATTCTCAACTGACTCCCGAATTCTATCTCTAGAAAGGATAAATAACATTATATATGATGCCCGGGCGTTTACATTCAATATTCCACAGATGGAGTCGATTGACTTCGTCCCTTGTCGCCCATCAGCAGATCGAGGTTAATTTATTTAATAGCAAACCTGCAAGATCAGGCAGGAACTCTACCAACTAGTCTTTCGAAACAAGAAAAATAAAAAATATGTACTGCCTGAAAAAAGGAAAGCGAGGTCAACGAACATCCCGAAAGAGGCAAATGCTGAGGAATGGAAGCAAGAGCATTGGAGATAGCGTGTCAAACCAACTACTTCCTTCTAGTCTCACGGAAAGCTCCTTCTGTACGTGTATGGGAAAGCTGCTTTCTAGTGCGCATTAATGTAGCAGGGAATTGTGTATTTCATGTTCCAGCTGTCACTATAATAAATAGGCTAGCCAACCGGAGAAAGGCAAGAGCTAGGCCGAGCCGAACAATCATCACAATGAAATTAGCCGGTCTTCCCACTTTTTTTATTAAAATTCCATGGTGAAAGGTGAAAGCACAAAAGTGGTAGGAATGAATGCCATGATTTGAGTCAAAAGTCTGATGGTGAGATTTGAGGACTTGTCCTCCTAGCTTCGTAGTAGAATTACTCGACCCATGAGCAGATCAATGTGGCATTAACCGAACTGCGCCTTCCATACTTACCTTACCCACCCCAGCCCTCTCTCTGTCCTATCACTTTTGTACTCGGGGCATTTCCCTCACATGCTGAAGCAAGAAAGCCCTGTCTTTTATTACATTTCTAAAGTGATTTACCCAACCTGGAATAACAACAGCCAAAACTACTTTCTGAATTTCTAGTGCTCCCCGTCAAGCGGAAAGGCACCCATTTATTAGATTGGATCCTGCTTGGCAGCTTCAGAATATCGACTCGTGTGGTCAGCTTATGATTCCGCTTTTATAGGACGAAGTTCCCAATTTCTACCTTTTGCGAGGCAGGTAAAACATCTGGTATTGCACCCAATTCCATTACCTCGAGAGGGCTATAGTTTAATCGTTGGATGAATGTCCCGCCCGGTATTGACAATCTTTCATAGGCGGAGCTTTCATCTCTATCTGAACAAAAAAATATCCTTTCCTTTCATTGCCCGATATAAATCGTATGATATACTCCAGGTGGATATAGCACTATTAATTCATGCATTTAGCAATGTTAGACCAAAAATTTGATAGATTAATTGAAACTCTACTGACCGCCAATCTTAGATAACTCTTGGAAGCAAGTTCCCCAGCCCTCCAGCCCAAAAGGGTTCCAATTCTCGCGTATGTCAGCTCGACCTGTAATTCACTTGTTGGCTCTGCCAGATGAGAATTAGGATCATCAGAACAGGTACCCACAGCACATCCCTTAAATATTCTCTTGCCAAGCTTGATTTGCAAGCGGAGAATTATAAGTTTAACCCACTTTCTGGGCCTTATAAAATTATTACCAAAACTTCGTGATTTTATGCTTGGAAAATGAACTTGAATTAGCCCGCTTCGGTTTCCTTCACTCGCTGGGTAATTTATTATCCTTTCTATTTTTTTTTTCATTTCCTTCCAAAGGCCGGCCGGTCTTCTATAAAGGTTCGTTAATACGCCCGCCAGGTTGTGAGTTGGTATCCATAGGTAAACCTTCTGGCTTCAAAGGTAATACGACAGGTAAAAGTGCGTACGTACCCAAGCCGGTAAGATCTAATAAGTAAGGCAATAGTCAATAAAACAGGGAGTTTCCACGTATGATCCAACAATGGGTAGCTGTCCAACTGGCATTCATTCATAAAGGTAGGCTGACCAAAAAAAGGTAATATTAAATGCTGAAAGATCCCCACCCCAAGCAAGCCCTTCCAATTTCTGTAGTAAGGCAGTAGTTAAAGGGCAGTTCCAACGATTCCACAACTGTTGGTAGCATAACACCTACTTACTATAGGTAGGCTGAAGAAGTCAATATGAATGGTGTGCCAACCCCCATTGATCCCATAAGTTTTGGGAGTATTTACAAGGGCAGTTCTGAGGATCCCACCACGACGACAGGTTGTTCCTTCCTTCCATCCAATAAGGCAAGGCAGGTGGCAGTATAAGCTTAGGCAGGTGAGGTAAAAACCTCTTAAAAGGCGAATTGAGCGCGCTTCTATTTTGCACTGTCAAGCTTCAATCAAAGTGGTAGTTCCGGTTGATCCTAAAAACCTTTTCCAAAGGCGTATTTGATAAATCAAAGTGGTGTTGTTGGTAGTTCCGAGGCATATTCTCCCATCGGGGTCGAAAACTCTCTTTTTTTCGATAGTCAACTTGATTCATTCGTAGTGTTCCCTGCGCCTTGGGCCTGGGCGCCGGAATCCAGTAGTATAAAGAAATAACATATATAACCGCGCGATATAAACCGGTGAGGCTCCGTTATAAGAATCCCATCCATATGAAAAAGGCACCAGGTTTGGGAGCAGGCACCCGGTTGGGTTGGTCGGGTCGATCCGAAAAACGTCCCTAAACGCGTATTTAATAAATAAAAACCTCGTGTTGAGGGGGTCCAACAGGTATGATCCATTGGGGTTGATAACTCGAATTTGCCTTTAGTCAACTTGCTTCTTTTCAGAATTCCCATAGTCTTTCCCTTGATCGACCACGTGAAGCCCTACCCCAAGGTTCTGCTGGCTCTCTATAAAGATAAAAAAGAAGTATGTAAAGCCTGCCCGAAATGACGCGAAATGACGTATATATATATATGTATATAAACGAAAAGGTGGTATGGAGAGAGATATAAAGAGATATAAAATATAAAAAGGCTAAATCTAAACCGGCTTCGTTCGAAGATTCCCATCTGAAACATAAATCAGGTGGGAGGCAGGCACCCAGGTTGAGTGGTTCCGGTCGATCCGAAAAACGTCCCTAAACACACATTGAATCTGGTCGAGCAACAGCAAACTTAAAGTATTCCAGTGGGCATATAAAGTGAATAGCAATGCTCAAAGTGCCGACCCCCACCCAATCATCTGATCTGATCTCATCCATCAGTTCTGGCTGAATCCATAGGGTAGTTCCCACGCACGCCACGATCCAACTGCTACTGGTTGTTCCTGTGCCACTTCCATTCCTCGTGTAAGCATCTAAAGGTCCTATCCTAGCTAGCAATGCTGTCTTAATGAATTCATACGTATTTGGAGGTTAAGCCCGCCCGTCCCGAAATGAGAATCCGTGCCGTGCCATCCAGCAATCACTCAATAATGGATAGCTCAAGGCTATGGTTTGATCCACTAAAACTCAAGGCTGGGAGGATTTAATAAATAGCAGTAGGGGGGGACCAACTAATGGGCAACAGAGGGGCTTGGTAAAAAAAGAAAAGGTGGTGGATCCAGGACTGAAGACTGAACTTCTGGCAATAAGAGGAATATAATTAAAGCAATAAAAGCCCGCCCGATATAACATATAACTATAAAAGGTATTAGGGAGAAATAACATATATAAAGGCCCGATATAAAGAGTTGAGGCTCGTAGAGAAGAAGAGAAGATCCTATGTTATGTTAAAAATAAGAGATCTTCCCTCGAAAGGTGGGTGCCCGCTAACAAAGCTAAATAAGAAGTATAATAAATCAGATACAGCATAAGGTGACTCATAAAGAAGAACCCTAAACAACAAAGAAGGGGTAAGGAACTGACTGAAACCTACTGATGGATGGCTGCCTGAGACCGACCCCGACCGAAGCACGAGTTCCAAAAAGAGTGTGTGTGCCCGAGGGGACAACAAGGTGCGGAGCCGCTTTCCCGCATCGGGGATCATTACGTATATAAAACATAGGAAGCATGTCGCTAAGTGCCCTACTTCCTTATTATCGTAGTGTAGTTAAGACGCACATTTCCTTAGACGTATTCTTCGGCCCGTAAATACGGGTTGGTCCTCAGGAGTTTGGTCCTCAGGAACGTGTTGGGTTATTCATTCGGTTGGCGGTTTAGTTCTTCGGTGTGAGGTCCTCAGGCCAGGCAGGTGTTTGCGGTGATGGCCAGGGGTGTGTGGGATAGCCATGCGTGATGTGAGGATGGCCCATTCGGTGCTCGGGTTTGTCGAGCGAAGCGTTCTGTCAAGGGAGAAGGAGGAAGGTGGAGCACAAATAGGTAAGAGGGTGAAGGTATAAATAAAGTATAATATAGGTAGTTGGTCAACGCGGAAGGCGATCCGGAAGAGTTAATGGACTGGGTTGGATCGGGTTCTGTGCGTTTAGCTCTTTCCCGAAATAGGTCAATTTGCATAATTTCAGGAGAACGCTCCCTACCTGACCGTACCAGAAAATACCTGAAAAGGCCCCCCGAGGAAAACGAGGGAAACAAACCTAATGGGAAGAGAGAGGTACATGAGCCTGAGGAATGGGTTCAAATAAGAATCCTAGAAAGGGAGACCCAACTGGAGCAAATCTGTATCTAGAATTCTAAAAGAAAAGCATGATGCATCCATGAATTCAAATATAATTATGAGGAACAAACCCTAACTGTGAAGAAGGCCAGGGGTAATACAAGAAAAGGGCAAGGCCACCTGGACTCATAAATCCCAACTCACTCCCTAGACTAAGAAGCTCCAATAGACTCATTAGACTAGCCCCAACCTAGCTAGCTCAGAAGAAGCCTTCAAGCTCTGCAATGGTTAGTTACCCCCCCTGCTAGCCAACTCACAGCCCTGCAAAGGGTTAGTAATTGTCAATCCTAGTCTCCACCCCCTCCCCGCACGACTGAATGCTTTTCAATCTTGAAGACCCGGCCACAAAACATGATTTGAAATGGCTTCGCGATTTTTCGCTACTTTAACCTCTTTCAGGTGCTTGATCCATCAAGGTAATCTTGATCCCTATTATTTTGAAGTACACACTTTATAGAAGCTGCTAAGAGTAAGTTACCGCTCCTTGGTAGGCTTGTTCTTGTTCTTTTAATGCTGTGTTTCTTTAGTCTTTGATTTGATAGAGATTTACTTTTACCGCTTACAGACTGTGATGGCTTTAGTTCCACGTTGGAGTAAGGCAAGTCAGAGGCAGACCTCCTGGTTTCAAGTAATAAGGCAAGTACTGCTCTAGGCTTGGACTGCTCTAGGCAAGTCATTAGGCAAGTCAGAGTCGCTCTTCTTACCCAGAGAGAGTTGCTATTTTGTCTTTCCCACCCAGATAGATTGGCTATTCTGTCTTTCTTACCCATAGACGGGGCGTTACCGCTATAATTCCCTCCTCTAGTGATAGACATAACCCAAAATACTTACTAAGGTCCTTCAAGGTCAGGTCCTTCAAGGGCTTTCCGGATACCGTAAGTAGGGGCAATTATCAATAAGTAGGGGCAATTGATCTTTCCTCGATTTATTAGAGTCAGTATTTCCTCAGGCTCTAACTAGATAGTAAGGCAAGTCATCCAGTATAAAGTCGAAGAGCCACTAATGACTCCTTGATTGATGAGGTATCCTTTCTAACGACTCCGGGTTTTACGGGAAGAATATAAAGGGCTTTCTAACGACTCCTTTATTTCTGAGGTAAGTATTAGAACGACTCCTTTATTTTTGAGGTAAGTCCGAGAATGACTCCTTGATCGATAAGGTAAGTTTTCTAACGACTTAAAAAGAAATCTATCCAGCCAGCCGTATACGTTGCACTATGTCCGTCGTCCAATCAATCTATCCCCTGCCCTCTCTACTATTCTACCCATAAGGAGGGAAGGAAGGGAAGTCGAAAGTACACGAACGAGGCAGTCGATTCCACTACGTCCCGGCTGTCAAATCAATATCTCCCCCGCCAGTCGAAGTAGCCAGTAATCAAAATCTATCGCTTTTTCCAATCCCAATCCTTCCAGTGAAGGAGAGAAGGAGAGGCCAGGTGATTGAAGGAGGGGCTGTCGAATTGACATAGAGGAGGCGTAAAAAGGGAGGGAAGATCCAATTACTCAAAGGGAATACTCAATGGAAGACCCAATTACTTAGAGGGAAGACTCACTATCCCCTCCCAGTCGAAGTAGCTGCTAGTCGAAAGATCGCTTCCGCTCGAAAAGACAAGGAAAAGGCAGTCAAAAATAAAAGAAAAGGAAAAGCTTTCTCGCTTCTGCTCGAAAAGACATATACAATCCAACTTTTCGCTGCCGCTCGAAAATAAAAGACAAGGAAAAGCATTCTCGCTTCCGTTCGAAAAGACCAAAAAGAAAGAAACCGATTGAATCCCGAAGGAACAGTTCCGGAGAGCCTTGTAGAGGCGAGCTTCGCAGGACACCGCCCAGTCCTAATTCATCTATCCCCACTCGTTAGAGCGCCAACTGCCTTTATTCACTCAATCTATCCATGCCCCAATCTATAGCCCTAGCCCCCGCCCTTAACTGATCGTATAAATTCATTGACCTTACTTCCCTTAACTGAAACTGACCATCAATAAGCCCAGAAGCCCAGCTAATTAGGAAATAAGTAAATAACAGAAGCCAATTTGATAAGCCAGTTATGCAGCACTCACTTGTTATGCAGCACTTGTTCAGCACTCCTCTTTATGCAGCACTTGTTATGCAGCACTTATACAGAGTGATGTCTGCCAGTCCCAATAATAACGATTTCACTAAGATCAGGAACAAACGTATTACCACTATACCTGGGTACGCAACATATATAATGAGAAGGTAACGTTTTCCCTTTGAAAGAGTCATGCAGTACGGTGACTCGTTCGTACGGTGATTGGAAGTGAAGCATCGATACGAACTTGACCAGTCCAATCAATCTATCTACCAGTCTGCCCTTCTCCA
>Ga0316215_1000150_pt1 | contig 12450 bp, 3 predicted proteins | sample NRE5metagenome_FD_207796 | JGI IMG/M metagenome (GOLD analysis project Ga0316215, IMG submission 207796) | Spruce roots microbial communities from Maridalen valley, Oslo, Norway - NRE5 | ecosystem: Host-associated > Plants > Roots > Unclassified | place: Norway: Oslo | collected 2017-09-15
CCGACAAGCTTCGGAAGGGGTGTCCACAAAGGTGAGAAATGGGAAAGGCATGATTGGATCTTGAAATCTTCGCAATCAAGCTTTCTGGTGACCCTTCTTCGCTTTCGGTTCGGTCGTTGGCAAGGAGAACGACAGGGAGCCCTATCTCTGTCTTATTCACCATCGTTCTCTCCTTTTCCCCGCTCTGCTGAGCCCTCCTGGCATCCTATCCTTCAATGCTTCGGATGCGATCAGTTCTTGTAAATCTGTGCTTTGTATCCTTCCATCTCTCTCCTATGGGGTCCAATCCAATGGAGTTAGCTGTCTGTCTGATAAAGCTTAGTCTTGATCTCCCCCCCATCCAGGCTTTCCTTCTTTCTTTTATGAGTGAGTTTCCTCCCATTTTTATGAGTTTATCCTACCGGCTTGAGGGCGTTGGTTTGTCCTCCTCCGGCACATCTACGCCGCTTGCTTTGGAATCGAGTGATGGAGTTGTTAATGGGCCGGGTCGGGAGTTCAAGATCGATAGCTTTCTTCGGAGATGTAATAGAATGATTCACTCGGCGCTCGGAAGTTGCAGTTGAATTGGATGAAATCTCGACAGGTCCGCTCATAAGGAGTTCCATCCGGGCTCAACGCTTTGCTGTTGGAGGTGAAATGGCATTGATTGGGAGGGCTGTACTTTGGCTCAGAGGCGCAGGGCTTTGGATGTCTTCATGTTCATCATCTATGCTGCCTTAGTTTTTCAGTTCAGCTACGACTTGCTCCTTCCTATCAATATGATGCCCATTCTGCGGATCAAACAACAAGACCTGACTGAGCCATTGATTGAGCACGACTTTGTTTCTATTTAAAGCCGTGGGCACTAAGAACTCGTACCGACCTGTAATTACTTCTCCCTCTTTGCGCGCGGTCTAAAACTTGTACTCTCGGGTCGGGACCTGTAACGGGTACCACTGCCTTCCAAGTCCACATATACCTTAACCAGGCGCATTGGTGATTCGGAGATCCAGGCTCCAACTACTTCAAAGACAGCGTCAACTTCATAGTACTATGACCGCTTTTAAGACTTTTGAACCAGTATAACTACTCACTATAGTCCTTTCTATTAAAAGCATTGATGAGGCCCAAGAAAAGCATTGAGGCCCTCCCGGGGTTTATAAAAACTCCATCCAACCTGACGACCACAACGCCTCTTCCTGGCCGTGGCGAGAGAACCTCTGATGGATATATTCCCGATCTATAGCCTAATTGCTCTTGTGCTTGGCGGGCTCTTCTTTATGGAATGGAATATTATATTCCCGTGGGACAATCACACCCATAGAGGACATGCTTTAGAAGCTTAGTATTTATCTGCAGATTCGGCTTTAGCGGCTGGCTTCGTCTGTATCTTCACATTATCCCCGTTTTGTTTGTAACGACAGCGAAAAAAGCTAACATCGCTCCCTCCTTATGTGCTATTGCTGCTCTCTCTACTCGATCAGATGATGAGGGAGTTGTATTGTAGTAAATTACCGATGATCTCGTACCGACATTGGACCAGCAGCAACGACCCTGAGCCTGTCTTTTTGTCGGGCAGGAACGGTTGGATCCGAGGCATCACAATGCCAATCGGTTACTTTCTTTCATAGCTATGTTCGAATCATAACTGCAAGTTTATGAAACACGGTAAAGGGCATCCCCCAAAATTTGGCATTTCCGGGGATAGCACTAATCAACCAACTACTATTCCAACCAACCATTTTATGTACAATGAGCATACACAGCCTCATAACGACACTCGGACGGTACGCCAACACTTTCTATTACGAAACGAGTCAATCAAAGACTTTTACCTGTCTGTTATCCGGGCGGATACTGTATCTTTCAGAGCGGAATATGAATATTCACTTAGAGATTGATAGGCCACAACAAGGGGGGCGACCTTCATCGCATCGCTGCACCCGCTGCACCGCTGAATACGCTGGAGCTATTGCGAAGTATTATCTATCGGAGCCTTCTTGCGCTGAGTTCGACTCTGAGCTTATCACTGAAACATAACGTTTTGCGCACTGAACTGCACTTGGTATACGTTCAATGGCCGTAGTCGTCTGGTCAACGGTCTTTTCCCCTTTCCTTTGCGAACGTCGCTCGCCTTCCGGACGGCAACTATAAAATGGAGTTCTAAGAGTCAAGTCTTGCTTGGCGCTTTCTTTTTTCTACTTTGGCTAATGCTTTTTTTCTTTTTGTTATTCTGTAACTGGAGTGGTTGAATAATATAATATAATATATCAAAAGCGCTTATTACTTACGCGGAGAATCATAGCTTCGAGTGTGTTTCGTAATCTCTGTTATGCCAAAAGTGTTTCACTAGTTGTTTCATCAACTTCTTTCTCCCGTTCGTTAATTTGACTTATTTTTGGTATCTCAAGTAGGTGGACCCATAGGACACCCCTAAGTAAAGGTTTTACTAACAACATGCTGCCTCTGCTGCCATCCGGCTACCCCCCTGTGTGAAGTAAGGGTTTTGTTTAGCTTTATCCGCTACGATCGTTTTGAGCTCCTTCCCCACCCTTAGTAGTTTCATAGGGCCTAGTAGTCTCATGGGGAATCCATATTAGTACGAGGGGAGGTGGAAGTTCAATCTGAAGCAGCATCATCCACGATTGGTCAGACTAGAGCTCAACAAGGAAGGCTCTTTTTCGGGTTTAAAAGCAGCTCCCATAGTTGAAAGAAAGCCCCCTTTTGTTGAAAGAGAGGCGAATCTTTGCTTATCAACTGGTTGTTTGCTTTGCCGCTCTAAAGGTGTTATCAATTAGAATTGATAAGCCGGAGTCATTTAGGGGAAGCTTGAGTTCTTCCAACGAGGGAGATCACGAACCAGACGACGACGATCGAGAGTAGTGTTTTCCACTAGAAGAAAAAGCGAACCAAAGTCAGCGGCAGTAGAAAGGTAAGGGGTGGTAAGGCGGCAGAAGGGGAATACACATGATAGCGCCCGGTTCCCCTCTAATCTCTAATAGAACGACATCTAGTTTCAATAGTTTCAACTAGTTATGAGAAACAAGGTGGTATTTTTAGCCTAGAAAGTGATATGTTTAGGCTTTTTACTTTACCGAGAGACGGATTATTCTGCTGTACCAGGGCAGACTACGGTGGCACAGTGCTTTTTTGGGGCAAGTGAATAGACACTCGTCATTAGCAACACCCGTATGCCTCTGTTTTTGAGACTATAATATTTGCCTTGGTTGGAGACCTGACGCCCCCAGACTTCACGTGACGAGTAAGAACCCTCCCCGTAGGACCGAGAGTCTAAGGAAGGCCTCTGAAAGATATGATGAGGAAAGACACGCAAGTCTAGCTTTTCCAGACGATGAACCAAGGGCAGCAATAGCTAGCTCCACACCAAGGGCGTCAGCAGGCGAGGTGTTCTCACTGGAAGAAAGGTGGGCGGGCTTATAAGGCGTCTCCAAGTAGGTCGACTAATGGGCTACAATCTACAATACGGCATATCATTCAACTGAGACTTATCCCGTTCTTTTGTCCTAGAATAAGTTTTCCGAACCGAGGAAGGTCACAAGTAGTTACGCGAGCTCCAGGCTCGTTGTTTTCGGGGAGGAGGAAATTTCATTTCTAAGCCAGCCGAGTATCGAAAGCACGACGATAAGACAAATACATCGAAAAGAGGCCTCGTGTTCTAGCCCCCCTTCGCCTATAACACTTTTGCGGCATTTCTTGGTACGAGCAGCTTATTAAATTGTTGACCTCGCTGACTGCTGACTTGGGATTTCGAACCCATGGGCGGTGAGGAAGGAATAGACTGCAGTCAACTTCCCTGATGTGGATGTGACATTACCAACCTTCACAACGGTGGGTGTGGGCTTGGGACGACGACGAGCGGAGTGAGTGTTTCCAAGGGCAATATCATGAGAAAGGAGGTTATTATGGTGGATGGGAGCTTATCGAAGCCATAGGGGAGGGTATTGTCTCTAGATGTAGCCGAGCTTCATTCAATTCAAGCTGGAAGCGGAGTCGACCCTACTAGTGATGGAATCCTTAGACGGCGAAAGAAATGTTCGCCTGATGAAAGCAAATGGGCGAGCTACGATCGGTTTCTCAAAACCACTTATTATAGTGGCCTCGCAAGTGAGAAGAAAGGTAATAGTATTCCGAAAAGGCAGTGCGCTCAGGTGCTCAATATTATTTTCCTTGTCCCGATCCTATCGATATATCCAAGGTGGGAGATGGAGATCCATCATATAATCTATCATATAATAATAATAACAAATAACAAACCAGCACCATATGCACCATATAAACTCGTTGTTACCCTTTTTAACTATCTAGACCAGCATATCTGTCTGTGTCTGCCGGGAGCAGGAGCATACATATCCACCAAGTCCCATATTCCATTGGTTGAATCAGATCTAGCAGCGCAGCGCTCACTACTGAGGCGATCGGAAGGCTATAGCTCAATACGACGCGGAGCACGAGACCAAGGCGAAAGAGCCCTGTTGTTTCTCAATCAAAGCTCACTCACAAATAGACAAATTCATAAAAGCCGGTACGACCCTCATTCTGACATTTAGTCAGTCGAAACAGCTGCGTATGATGTCTGATTCTGAGATTTCTACTTCTTCATCAGCCGGAGATGCTTACCTATGCTGATTCCAAAGGTTGACCTCTATTGGGTGACCTTGTCACTCTATTCCCACTAGAGCAGTATGCAATGAACAACGGAAAGTCCGGGATAAGAATATACGATGGTATCAACACGATACCCCTTCTTTGGAAACAACCCATGGAAAAAAAAAAAGCGTATCTTATCGCCCCTGCGCTTGCAGACAAATAAATCCAAAGGCTTATCGATCGCTGCCCTCTAATCATCGTTATTGTCACCTACCCAGTTGTTTCAACTCTTTTCGGTTACGGTCTTCCACTTAAAAATTTCCCTGTCCCTATGCGGGTCCTGTTCTATTAAGTGAGATCGACAATTGGGTCGGGTATAGTGATACTGGTGTACATATGGTGGAATAGTATTAAGTGATATACTTATCTGTAGCTGGTTTAGGTACATATGGTAGATAAGGAATAATATAAATATAAGTAATACTAAACTACTGGCTCTGAAGCTGATTCAACTTAAACTGGGACTTCTGTAGCTAGAATTGGATATGGGTCTCGATCTTGCTCTCGAAATGAAATAGGCTCTGCTACCTTTCCCTTTCATGCCCAAGGTCTAGCTTCTAGGTTAAAAAGGTACACTACCCATGAAGGTGCTTACTTGGATGCTGCTTCCTCTCCCTCACCCAAGGGATTGGGGTGAGCGTTCAAACCCTCACCCATGAATGGATGAGCGACTTCGTTCCTCTGAAGAGTCTATTTCCTTTTCCTTTCTTCCCTTGCTAGACATACTTTAGCGGGTCCGTGTTGTTGAAGCTTTATCGTTCGGGTATTTTTGTGAGGGTAGGGTCTGTGTTTAAGGGGACTCGGCTGGTAGGATGGGGCTATGTCAGGAGGCTATGTGATTAGGAGTTAAAGGTAAAGGGTCGAGTAGGAGTTGGAGGGTCTAGAGGGTCAAGTTTCTAGTTCAAGGTCTAGAGTAGATATATATTTGCCTATGGGCTATGACTGGCACTGGCACCTGGCATCAACTTCATAGAGTACCAACATTGAGTGGATCGCCTCTTGGATCGACTGCATCTGGCATTGCCCTTTGGTATAAACTACCGGCTCTCAGCAATGACTACCGGAAATGATAGACTCTTGGCAATGACTTTATGGCAGTGCATCACTCACTCGGCCCCGTCCGTTCCGGTGGGAACATGAGTCACTCACTTTCAATTAGAGCACACATAGGGGCCGATGTCCCAGAATCAATCCGTTACGTTCGCAGAAGCCATTCACGCACAGAATCCATTTACAGAAGCTGTTCACTCACTGCACATACATAGTTTATTTGTGCGAATGTTGTCCTTATTCCTGGGGTTTGGTGGGGCTGTAAGGCAAGTAAGAAAGCAATATATCTGTCAACGGGCAAGAATATATAAAGTAGGTAGGTTCAACCGTGGCTTTGAGGTTTTCACCTCCCTAGGTGTTGTTTCCGTCAGTTCGTAAGCAATTTAAAAAGACTCTTGGTGTTGAAAGACTCATGGCATCAGTAGTATTTATAGGTGGCCTCTTGGGTAAATCCTATGGACTGAACATACGGGACACATCCCTACCTAGCTTACCTACACGGAACAATAGTTCCTACAGAGCTTGCCGATACGGGACACATGGTCCCTACATAAAAGGCACAAGTGCTGCATAGAGCTATTGAGCATAGCGTAGATAATACAATAGAGAAAGTACACGCTAGATATTTAGTATTGGAAATATGAAATGGAATAATCTCATATATAAGGCATGAGATGCAATTGAATGATGGAAATATAAAAATATGAAAGGTCAGTTCATTCCTGCGAGACCGGGCCGAACAGCAAGTGCGAAATGAAACTATGGTATCACCTTCTTGACTTACCTTCTTTCTTACTTGCCTGGAACTGAGAAGATAAGAAGCGTGTGTTAGCAACTGGAAGATAGAGCTAAAGCTATGCCTTTCAACAGAGAGTATAAATATAGTTTAGAGAATGGAGAAAGGAGAAGGAGATAAAAACTTATACTACTACTTCATTCAAGCTTAGAGATAGTCTTAAGCGCTACTAAAGGAAAAAGGATAAATATAACTACTAATACTACTTCTTCTGAACTCAAGATAGAGCTAAGGCTAAGACACTAATAAGGTGCCCAAGTAAGGCCTCTTTCTTACCTTATGGACCTTAACCTTATGGACACAACTGGAAGTCTTTAGTGCTAGTCCATATGGCAAGACCTTCAGGCTAGTAGTCTTTACTGTATGGCTTAAACTCAAAGTATAAAGTGCTTGTAACCTTACTGCTTAAGACTAAGGCTATGGAACCTTACTCTACGGACAACTGTAAGGCTTTAACTCTCTCAAATAATGGAGACAACCTCTAGCTTCTTCGCTGTAGCGCAGGGAGGGGAAGGGGACTAAGCTAGCTTCTTCGCTTATGCTCAGGGGACTAGCTTCACTTACGCTCAGCTCTATAAGTTATTTCTAATATGGATAGAGGGGAAGGAAGATAATCTAACTAACTGACCCGGGTCGTTTACTTCACTTTCTTTGTTCGGGGGACGATCTTGCTCTTTCCTTATATATGATATAATCCATTATTTCGCCAGGGGTAGGGGCCCATAACGGTCGAGTCACTTAACGTTCATGAAATACTTCGTGTCAAGTCAGAAGGCAAGAAGCGTAATTACATATATAATGAGATATCTCTTTGTATGTACGATCGATTATGAGAGCCTAAAGCGTGTTATTACATATGTAATAGCAGCATGGATATGGATATGTCATAGTTGACATTTCACCGACCGAGTCTTTCCAATATTCAAGTTGAACCAACCAAGTCTTGGAGTGCAATAGCATCATATATAATGTAACGTGCCTCTCGTAACCCGCCCGAAAACCATATCGAGAGATAACCTTATGACTAAAGGGAGGTGTGCAGCTGCTAAAGCGAAATTGATGAACCAATAAAAGAAAAGAAGTTCGATCAATTCTTTTATCAATTCTGAAATAGTGTTATTACATATATTAAAAAATAATTGAATCTCGTTCAATTCCCATCAAAGCTAAAGGAATAGCGTGTTAGCCGGAACGAAGATCTGACACGAAGATCTGAAATGTCATCCCCGGCGGGCATCATTGTAAGACGGGAAACACACCCAACGACCTCGCTCTTCTCCTTATGTAAAGCGAGCACTCCTAGCTAGCGTCCGGTCGAGTGTCTTTGTCCCTACGCTCCTCTCACCCTTCGACTCACACTGAAAACCAGTTATTACATCTATAAAGAATGACCAACGGATACGGGTAACGTCAACGGGAAAAATGCTCAGTGTCTCCCGCCCTTTCGTTAATACGGAAATAGTTCGTTTCCTGATCATATACACATATACGGTATTACCAAACCTCGTGAGTAGCATTTCCTACCCGCCGAGCCCACCTGGATGAAATAGAGAGTTTATTTAAACTAAGGAACGAAGAAGTTGCCTGAAATGAGATCTTAAATAAATGAGTAAAATAGAAAGAGGACTTATTATCTATAAATAGAGACCCAACCCGAACTTAGAAGATTCTCCCAGATGACCCAGCGGCGGGAGAGACAGAGGAGCATGCTCACTACATCTACATCTTTTATTCTCGCATGTCAGTCAGGCCTTACCTACCCCTGACCGGACACCACACACACGCGCAAGAATTTGGCATAGCTAGATGCACAGATAGCTACCCAGGTATAGATACCTATCCTGACGACACCTATCCTGACGACATAGACTACTACGACTATCTATAGACTGATTCTCATTTATCTATTTAATTCATCTACAGATAGACATACTTATAGGAGGTTTGCTCTTGTTCCTCCTTTTCCTTTTCTTGTTCCTCCTTTTCCTGTTCCTCCTATTCTTCCAGGATCAGGATTTGGTCATTATATTTGAGGACTTCTTTTCCTTATAGACCAGAGGGTTATGGTGTTCTCACTAATGAGTTTCGGGTTGTTCTTCCCCCCGACCCTGCGAAAACTCACCGAATAAAAACTTATTACTTATATATATAGAATTTGCTCCGCCTCATCCTCACCTCAGGAAGCTCGACGGGGCGATCTTGTCGGTTCCATTCGTGGTCCGGCAGCATCACGTTGTGGCTGAAGCCCAAGGTAAGGGGCTTATAGCTCCTGAGGCCAAGGCCACCTTTTAGCTCTTGCATTTGGGTTTTTTTCAATGTGAAAATGGATGGTTAATCAGTTCCCCCGTTCCGGTTTTCCCTACTGAATTGGCCTATTTTTATATGGTGTGAACCCATGATTGATGAGGTTGGTTTCAGGCATGATTGATCAGGTATCGGCCCTCGATATTCATTCCATGCGGTTTCCACCGTGTTTCCATGCTGTGATGATCGTGTAATTTCTGATGTCTCTAATGGTAATTCACCTAGGGAGTTTAAGAGAAATATTCCATGATGCACCCTTCGTAATGAGTATGGATTAACAGATAAAGAAGCAAGGGTAATCCCAAGCGGTAACGTGAGTAAACATGGTATCGGTGGGTAAGTAAAATATTAGTGATAGGAGAAGCAGTGATTCTGAGTAAATGATGTAAGTGATGTATGAGTAAATGATGGCATGTAATCCCTGCATGTCTCTGAATTAAGTGATCTGTGATTCGATGGTAATAGAGTGATATGTGATAAGATGGATAGCCTCCCTGTTGTTTGGTTGTTTCATTGAATGAAGAAATAGGTTGGTTGGGTTGGCTTGTTTATGGCTTGGGTTCCTTGTGTCGTGTCAAATGTATGGGTTTGTGTTTTGTGGGTTTCGTGCTTAGCTTAAATAGAAAAAGAAATAGGAGTCCCACGCATTAAGGTGAGAAATAGGAGTCCCACCGATCCTTGCAAGCCAATCTAATAAAAAATAGAAATAGCAGTTATTTAGGTTAATTAGAGGCCTGGTATCCTTCCCCAGGGTTGAGCAAGCCAGTCCAATAAAAAGAATAATAGCAGTTGTAGTAGTAGTTCCAGTTCTAGGAGTAGTAAGCATGAAGAAGCCAACTATCTAGGAGTCCTCTATCAGTCCAAGAAAGAAAGAAATAGCAAGCACATAGAGATATGACAATGATGAGCCGAATAGAGACGCTTACCTGGGAGGTAAGTGGCTCGTACTCGGGCTGTTTCCCTTGTTTGTTCTATCTGTAGGTGGTCCCCTTCAATAGGTGGGTGTTGCGGCATTCTGATTTCTAAGGTGGTCTGATTGATCAGGTGGTCTAGTAGTTTAGTTTTTCCAGTCCAATCCAAGTCTAAGAAATAGGAGCTAGTCTGATCTCTACTTTATCGGTAAAGGAGTAGCAGTTAGGCAAGGCAATGAACTATCAGGAGTAAGCATAAAAAATAGCAGTCATCAATACTTACCAATCAATCAATATGAGACGAAAAGTAAAAGTGGTATACAGATCTGGATGCATGAAGTAAAGTAAAGGTAGAGGAGCCATGGAAAGATTCATTATAGTTGCTGCCCTTATTGCAAAGACTGAAATGATGAGGCATAAAAGTTTCATGAGCGCGCAGAGTTAATAAAATTATATTACATTTTTTCTCTTTAAAGTAAGTATTAGTATATATATTATGCATGCTTCCTTTTGATTGACTTTACATTGGATTGACATTGCTTGATGAATGATCTTAACTTGACCCATCCTACAACAACCCATCCTCAACATGAAGGTCCGGGAAGTGAAGGAAAGAAAGGAACTATAGCTAGTCCCCACAGGCATTCAGGAACACTACGAGAAAGGAAGAGCAAATGGAAGGAAGGTATAATTACTCCTCTCACATTGATAGACCAACCATAACCTACTCCGATCCAGCCTAGTCAAGTCGTCGTACCAGTAAGAACAGTGCATAATGAGGTATCCGGGCCTTCACGAATCACTACAAATCCAGCTAGCAAGCCACCAAGCTATACGAACTAAATCTGTAATGATTGTTATTAACGATGCACCTTGGCCAGTTTCATAGTTCATGATGTAGAAATTAATGCTCCCGATTCCTCCATTCCATCAAAAGCAAAGAACGCAGAAGCCGGATCCAAGCACAGCTGCATAAGCACTCAACTCATCGGGCAAAGGAAAAAGCGTAATTACATATATAATAGCAGCATTGTTGAAGGATTGACCTTTCTAGCGAAGGGAGAACCTTATCGTAAGGGTGAATCAGGACAAGCAAGTTGGAAGGCGAGAGCAGAAATACATAATGACATATATAATAGATGCCACTTATTTCCTCTCCCGTTGGTCGAGCTTGCTTGCGCATCCTCGGCGAAGGTCAGGTTATCACTTACCTGAGTGAGCTACGCGAAGGGTTATCACTTACTTACCTTCAGAAAGATTGAGGGGAAGAAAATAGAAGCGGGACCTCGAGTTTAGTTGCTCGTTTGGATGTTGGAGGAATTGTGTCTTAGCCAGGAACGGCATAAAGCTTCCAAGGGAGGCAGGAACGACAGTTCTGCTTCCAAAGGAGAAAGGAGGGACAGCATGTTCTGCTTCCAAAGGAGGCAGGAATAGGATTAGATGCTCAAAGTGAAAAGCCCGAAGAAGCTAAGGCAGGACGGCAGGTATGCTTTAAATCACCAGGGGTTTTTGAGCCTGTATGCTATGATTAGTGTTAGCCATTAAGAGCCATCAAGGTCAGCCTTTCTTCTTTCTGAGTCAACCGGACCAACAGCATTAATGTCGTTCGTTCTGTTGAAACAGTTATTGCTTGTCCCGAGGGTGTTGTTCTCAGCCTTCTGAGTCTAGTCCAGATCCAGTACCGTGATGTTGTTGTGCTAAAGTCTACGTCCGTTGCCAGGATCTCTTTCTTCTTCTTAATAATATTATATATTGATACATATCATATCAATATCACCAACCCGACTTGACAGGCTTAATGACCACTCAAGTCAAATGTTATCTATCCGCTCATCATGAGAGTCCGGTACTGAGGACAATACACATTTGCTGCTCATTGCTTATGAAAGAAGACACCTTCGTTTGATAGATAAGCCTTCGGAGACGAGCGAGGAGGCGAGGAGTATTCCGAGAGAAGATGAAAGAGTGCTCTCTTTCTTAGTTGTTGTACACTCGGCGGTAAGACCACAAAGGTCAGATCCGGTTGAGCAGACTGATCGAGAGACGGATACCGAGAGACGGGAACGAGGCAACAAGCGAAGCGAGTTAAGCCTCATTTAGGGGGGTTGGGAAGAGGAGATCGGGAGATAAGTCCCCAGTCGAGATAGGGGATAAAGGTTCGGCTGAGTTTCCGGTTAATAGATAGGGCAGTCAGTTGGGAGGGAATCAGACTCTCAATCGTTTGCCCGAGATTCAGATTAAATCAAAGGCTTCATGCTCGGTTGCCCGGGATTCATACTTCCTTCCTCGGATAGGGAGTACTCGGAAAGGGATTAATTAGAAGGCTTATTCGCTTGTCCCGGGACTCATAATAGACGGTTGGTAAATCCTTTTCTTAGACTCCTAAAAAACAACCTGTCGATCCTTCAATAAGAGAGTACCAGGGACATGAGCTAATGCAACCGAGGGCATAACCAATACATGATCATGATCATATGTGTGCATGAGTGAGCCTCAATGTTTCTTTATTATGGGGGAGAGACCGAAGACAGAGCCAATTCAACGACAGGGGAAGCCGAGGCTGTCTTAACCTCCTGAACGGGTCGAGGCCGAAGGCGCATGAGCCTATCTATGTTCTGACTTATGTTCCTGCCTATCTTTCAGTTTAAGATATAAATAAGTAAGCAAGGGTTCCTAAGCCGAAGGCGAATAAGGCAAGGGAAGAGAAAAAGGAGTACCATGTCGGGAGGGGGGGGGGGAAGG
>Ga0316215_1000151_pt1 | contig 12387 bp, 4 predicted proteins | sample NRE5metagenome_FD_207796 | JGI IMG/M metagenome (GOLD analysis project Ga0316215, IMG submission 207796) | Spruce roots microbial communities from Maridalen valley, Oslo, Norway - NRE5 | ecosystem: Host-associated > Plants > Roots > Unclassified | place: Norway: Oslo | collected 2017-09-15
GGAGTGGAGCGGAGGAGACGGTTAGGACAACGAACTCGAAACGCGGAGCCCGAACCGAAGCCCGAGGATATAGCGATTAGTGGGCCGGCCAATAGCGCCCCGCCGCAGTCGGTGGCATTACCCTCCGCGGCACTCACTCGAGGAACCTCATAATTTGTTACGGCAACTACGATCGATAGTGAGTGACAGAACCCTGAGCTGAGCTAGCTCGGGCTTTGGGGGAAATATAGGGCGCTAAGGTCGCATAGATCTTACCGGTCTTACGCATAGCGAAGCTTACCTGAGGCTCAGGTGTCTTGAGCATAGCGAAGACATTTATTTATTCCCCTCAAAGAGCGAGCATAGCGAAGGCCAGCTCAGGCGCATAGCTCAGGATAAGCATAGCGGCATAGCCCTTACCTTCTCAGGTAAGTTACCTGAGCATAGCGAAGGTCGGTCTTACCTGAGCTCTGCTCAGGGCTCTCATTCATTTTCGGCCTTACCGCCGCCGCTATGCTTAAGTGATAACCTGACGCTATGCCTTCTCGCAGGGATAACACAAATTCAAACACAAATTCAGCCCGCGCAAGGACCTAAATTCCCATTAGGAGGTTGAACCAAGGACCTGTGGAAGTCGGGGCTACCCCGTCCCCATGGCAACCAGTGTCCTGAGGGAGGAGTTCAGAGGCCTTCTAGTAGCACGGACCTATTCCTCTCCAGGTCATGCGAAGGAGGCCAGTCCAGGATCGTACTGTTCCTCTACAGACAGAGACAACAAACGCACGGATCTGTACCTCTACGCGCAAGCAAGCTAATCTCATTAGAGAGAAGCGTAGCTCAGGTTATCACTTACCTGAGTTATAACTCATATTTATTCCCCTCATTGGGTGCTACCTTCCTGGGTTGGGTTCGGGCTTGCTGAGATTATATAGGTCCGGGCTTGGGTGGAAGGCCTTACTGGGTTGGGTTCGGGCTTGCAAACGTAACAGAAGGAATGAACGTGGTCAGTCAAAGTAATGTTACGGTAGAATGCTTATCTTTCTCTAATGCTTATCTTTGGTTAGCTCATCAGGGGTAAAGGGCAGGTAAAGGGCAGGTAAAGGGCAGGTAAAGGTCTGAGTTCGGTGTGTTTCAGGTGTTTTCTTGCCTAGGGTGTAGAACAAGGTTAGAACGGAATGCGCCTAAAGGTGTGGAACAAGGTATGTTATAGCGAGGGTTACGGTGGTCTAACAGAACGTAACAAAAGGAATGAACGTGGCTAACAGAACGTGGTAAGGGAATTAACGTGACTAACAGAACGTAGAGGTGTGGAACGCGTACTTCTGAGCTGACTAAGGAAATAAAGCTGTGCAACGCTGACTTCTGAGCTGACTAAGCTGTGGAACGCGTACTTCAGTATAGGAACGCTGACTTCTGAGCTGACTTATGAGCTGACTAAGGAAATAAAGCTGTGGAACGCTTACTGTGGTGTGGAACGCTTACTGTGGTAAATACACCTACATTCAGGGGACGAGGACACCTACATTCTTCATGAAATCACCTACATTCAGGGGAAGACACCATGAGGACACCTACATTCTTGGGAAGCTTAAAAGGTCCCTTCTTTAGCTCAAGGTTCCTTCACTATTGACTGCTGACTTCTGAATTGTCTTCCCAAAAGAGGTTCCTAATCCTGACTGATGAGCTTACTTCTGAGCTGATCATCTTCTGAATTGTCTTCTTCCTATGACTAAGGTTCCTTCACTGAGGTTCCATTGACTGAGGTTCCTATGACTTCTGAAAGGTCCCTAATCTGTGGGATAACCTAATGATAAGGTCCCTAATCTGTAGCCCTAATCTGTAGCTAAAGGTTCCTAATCTAAGGGCTTGCTTGCTTATTTTCTCTCTTGACAGCCATGACTTAGTTATCTTCCTCAATCCACTCTTTTTCTATGTTATGCAGGTTTAAGAAAAAAAACTTTGAGTTCTTAATAGAAGGGTTAACGGCTCTAAGGAAGGGTTAGAGGCTCTAAGGAAGGGGAAAAAGAAAACTAGATATCTAGGGTCTGGTAGGAAGGCCCTAGGAGCAGGAATTGAAGCAATGGATTTGGTGGAACGCATAGTAAAGTAGTCGGGTTCAAAGTACATCATAGTAGAGTCATAGGTTGGTGAAAGCCATTTCCATATCGAGATTGAGCCCCTCATAAACAAAGGTAGCATTCGATAAGGTAGCATAATATATACATCATGGGCAGAAGCAAGGGTAGAAGTGGGTGACGGGGTAGCAGTTCGAGTTGCAGGGGTTGAAGTGTAGTAGCTATGGGGAGTACCAATAGCATAGGGCCTCGTTTCAAAGCGTTATTGGGCGGTACATTATGTGTGGGATTGAATAAAGGTTTTAGAGTGAAAAGATGCCCTCTGAGCCGGTTTCTGAATGTTCCCAAAGGAGTAGGTGTTTTGCTGCCCCACTATGGGATCGGTAGAGCCAGTTGATCTACCATAAGTCAAGGCAAGGACTAGAGTCCAAGAAGCATCCCTTAGGGTTTAAAACCACCAGTAGCATAGGCAGGAGCAGTAGTAGTTCCAGGTATTTAAGTCCCACTAGGAATAAGTCCAGCTTCAGGTTCATCCTCACCAGTAGCTTAAGTAGTATCCTAACCGGTAATAGATGGAGTAAGGGTCTAGGGTAGCATCAGTACCAGGAGATGGTTACGAGATGGGTATGGGTACCAGGTTAGTTAGGGAAATATGGCATAGATAGTATAATAACAACAAATAGAGTCTAATCTTCCTAATACTAATAATCCTAATGATAAGATACCTAATATATTATTATATTCCTCAGACTTATAAGACTACTAGAGTATAAGATCTTATGATTCCTCTATTGATTGCTAAGATAGTAAGTATAATAGAGTCTCAGTAAAGTCTAATACTAGTCTAAGATATTCCTGTCTAACGCCATGATAATGCAGGAGAAATCCCTAATTATATTCAAGTAACAATCGAATTAGCTTAGTTTATGAAGATAATATCATTAAGTATAAGTTATAAGTATAGTATAAGTCTAGGAGAAGATCCCTAATACAGGATCCTTATATAGTATTTACCCTCTCTAAATGTACCCTATTGAGGTCTATAGTAGTCCTCTCCTAGGTGGTAAATAGTGTTTTTCTCTCTCTCGGCATAAGGGGCGGAGAGGCGGAGGATCGATTCCCCCCCTAGGTTTGTTGTTAAAACCCCCAATGGTGCATTCAATGTCAAATATAGGATCACATATCAAAATCATCTCAGCATCGAGTGGCATACAGTTGGAATCAAAAATGAAGTGAGTGCAATATAGGTGAACCACCAACTGAGGTTCAGTTCTCTTGACAGGAGGCCCATTAGATACATTATGTATGCATGTATCTGATGGTAGCTTTGTTTACTGAGAAGAAGAGGTACACACTGCAGGAGGCTGATACATGGCTTCATTCAGGGAGTCATGAAGCGAAAAACACAAATGCAGCAAATGTAGTACTAAAATATTAGCCTTTATATCTAACAGGTCAGTAATGATGGAATGTGGTTGCATTATATGTAATGGTGGCCGGGTGCACAGGCTGTGATGGACCAAGTGCACTCGTATCTAGAGGTGGTGTAGTGCGATGATGAATATTAGCTATAGGGGATGCAGTACTGGTAAGAGGCTAGTTTGTCAGAGGATGGCTAGCACCAGTGCATGTGATCACATTTATCTTGGGGTGGGTTATCTCCTCCACACACCCCATAATGTATTTAGCAATCAGGTTACTAGAGCTAAAAGGATTCACTACTAATGAGGTAGGAACCTGGCTAGTAGATGAATACGATATGGTGGAGGCTTTAGAGGATGACTAATGTGCCTGGGTATGTTAAGGGAATGGATCTTGGAAGATACCCCAGTTTGTGTTTTTAGGATGTAATGGACCTTTTTGTTCTCCCTCATATTGTTGCCCTTACTAGGATCTATGGTAAGCAAAGCACTAGTCGATACTATGTCCTCTCATCTAGTGATAATCCTATCATTTAGTAGGATCAGACCTTCATACCTATGGTCATTAGTTCCCGAGTCGGTTTTGGCATTGAGGTAGAGTAGAATCAGTAGGTTGAGAAGCATTAAATGAAGGTGCATTCGATTATACACTAGAGAAGTAGTGGCTGTAGGTGGTGCTTGTGGAGGAGGAGCAATCCAATTGTTAAGTTGTAGGATCCTGGGGGGTTGTTACTACTATAGTGGAGTAGGAGGTGTAGGCTGTAGAACTGATTGGGTAGCATTTACTTTAGCATTAGCTTAGGGAGCATCTACAACACCATCTCCCATAGAATTACAATCTCGATGACAGTTACGACGAGGCCTAGGAGGGGCTATAGCAACACTGTGCTCATAAGGGAGAATGTCTCCATCATACTATTTTATATTATGGCAGATATAATAAGCCTCCAGAGCAAGCACCTTATCCATGGCTTCTTTGAGGGTTACAAGATAGTTATTAGAATATTAAAGCTACAAGTAATGACTCAAGGCTTCGATCAAAATACGGTAAAGCTCATTCTCAAAGAATTTAATTTCACATCGTGACAAGGCCAGTTGGAAGCACTATATAAAGTGATTAGCCATTTCTTTGTCTCCTTGGTGGACATGGGTGAGAGAGACCACCTCAGAAGAGTTCTCATCCCACAAGGAGAAGATGGATAGGAACTAGTCGTAGAGCTGGTCAAAGGACTCAATGGAATTCTCTGGGAGGTGCTAGAACCACTCAAAGGCTACTTTTCAAAGTGTGCATGGGAAGACCTTAGCCATAACATCAAAGTATTCTCTCAGGTCTTTGCAGATGTTGGAAAATTGAGCGAGATAAGCCTTCGTGTCTCCAGTCCCATCATATGTTGGTAGCATGGGAATAGAATGTGGGAGGATTACATTTTGTATCTCAAGATGTAGATGTAATATGAAGTATGGCTATGTAACATATCCCAACAAAGGCTGTCAAGTTGGTCGAGTTGGTGGAATCACAGGTATAATAAGTATATGCCCCAGGTTCTTGCAAAAACATGGTAGTATGGAGGCACTTGAGAAGGGACTTAAGGCACTTGAGAAGGGACTTATTATGACACCTGCTAAGGGGTTACCCTAGGCTAATAGAGAGGCTGATAATCATTTGCCTAAGGTGTAAAATGAACTACGTGGTAAATGCCCGTAGGAGGCTACTGCTATAAGATATGTTATCGTGGAGGCAATGGTGGGGTTTATTATTTAGCATATTAAGACTATGATTGGTTTATAATGGCGGTCAGGTTTCAACCAGTGACTAGTAAGGGTCACGAGAACCAAATGTAGGCTGTGACTAGCCTTATAGGTTACGAGGAGGTCTAAGTGGAGATTTTATCTACACCGGGGCAGAAAACAGCTGCTTTTTCGATAGGGAGTGGGAGGGGATAAAAAGGTCACGAAGTAGTGATCGAATCACCGAATATTGATCGGGAGAAATGCGCATTTGGCTTATAATACGATACACCCTAACACCGGAAACACACAAATTACCCGAGATTACGCCGAGTGGCTCGCCCAGGTCGTGAAGATCATATTACGATTTGTTTCGATCTCGATTCGTCAAGGCGTTGTTGTATTTCCGTATGTGAAGCGAGTTTATGCTTGACTCTCCTGGCTTATAGGGTGTGATGCTTGGTTTCTTCGCCCGTCTGTATTCAATCCGTCTTGATGTGAGCGTAAAGGCGTAGCTCTCTCTGCGCTAGTCCTTGGCATCGTATTTCCCTCTCGTCCGGCTTATCTATATTATTAGAGGAAACCGCTTATACAGGCCCGGGGAGCAGAGATCTGTATGGGAATATGTAGACGCCCTCCTGCCCCTGGGGATAGAGGTTTACTTCGCTTAGAAAGAGTGGACGTATCTTGGGGATAGGGGCATATTCGAATGATGCGGTCTTTCCCCTCCGTGCCTGTGCGTGCCGATCTATAGTAGTGCCCGTCCGTTATAGGTCTATCACATCCATTTTACGCTCTATTGCCTTGGCCTGAGAATGGCATAAGTGGGATTTTCTCCTGCCTATGCTAACCTTTGCTTCTCTTGCCTCTGTTGCCTTGGTCTATGTGTTTTATGCTGGCTATCGAGCGGGCTCTATAACTGTCAGATCCAAATCTGTATCTAGATCCGCATCTACTACTAGTAGCTTTGCTTATTCAAGTTTCTCAATTGGGTAAATGCGTGAGAGGTGAGTAACTCAGTAAACTGGATCCACGCTTGGAAGATCTGTCACTGGGGATCAATAACGATCAACCGGCTCTGGAACTGCTGCTCTTACCTTGGCTATGCTTGCTTTTGTCCCCATCATTCGTTCTCGACCTGGACAGGGTGCTTTTTATACTCGGTTAACAGGGTCAAAAATGGCTTCTGCCCTCGCTACGGAGTAAGCTCGATATGGATCAATTGCAAATGGAACTGGATATGCTCCTGCTCCTAGCTTAGATGCTGGCTAGAATGCTTTCACTCGGTAAACAGAATATACTTAAAAGGGTAATTAACTTGGCATGGAACTGGAATTGGATCTGTTACAGGAGACTAAAAAAAGGCCCTGCCTCCGGCCCCTGCTGCTTCCACTCGGCCAACTTCCTATGCCTTCGTATCTGCTGTTTGCTCCTTTACCCCTCGTGGTGAAATTGCGGGCACTGGATTCTGAACGGGTCCAACTGAATCTGCGCCTGCACCCGGCCCTGGGACTAGATATACTACAATAAGCTCTCGAGCTGCTTCTGCATCTTTCTCTGCAATTGGCTCCACGACCATAGGATCTGAAACTGGTAGCTCTGGCTATGGAACGAGAGAATCTAGAATGGGGTATGGTTTTGGAACTAGAAGGTATGCTTAGGCAGGAGCATTTTATCCCGCATAATAAGATCGAGATGCAGTGCTTGTTCGAGAGCTACCTTGCCCAGTTCCAGTTATTGATCGCGTAGTTTACCTATAAGTTCCGGTACCAATTTGAGATTCTCCAGTCCCATAGCTAGTAACAGTGCCTGTCCCAGTAGCGGATCCATTATTCATTGGAGACCCCCGGTCCGTTGATTGAGTAGAAGAAGAACCAGTCTCACCCGCAATAGTGCTTGCCGCAGAGGCAGGTGCGTTCGAGTAAGCATAATAATCAGTTATATATGGGAAATACCGGGTTAGAGATCCAACGTCTGCGGATCCATATTGGGATCGATATTCGATTCTAAATCTTCCATTCGGTCCTCTATATCCTTGATCATCCGTTATTGTTTCTTTATGGGTCTATCCTAGGGCTTACGTACCTGTTTACTTCGCCTTTGCTCCTTTCTATCCTAAGGCTATTTACTGGTGCTCTCCCGCCCTACGTAAGTATGCCCGACCTCTAGCCCTTTCCAAAGGCTGACCTTCCTGTTGATTAATGTAATTACTGCTCCAGTACCCGTCCCTTGGTAATGGCGCTCTTGTCAGCCGTTCCTTAGCTAGCCTGTTCTTGTTAAGCGTAGTTTCTTACTTCAATAATAGGGCCCAATGGTATCGTGAGGAAATGGTAGCACATCGGGCGAAAGGTTTATGTTACAACTGTGATGAGAAGTACATACCCACAATGGTACCAATATAAAAAAACCCTATGCTTAAAGTGGAGTGAATGTCAATTAAAGAAGAAATCAATCCGATACGAGTTGACAAGGTCAATCCAGTCATGAATTAGATATGTAATTATGCATTTCTGCTATTATATACGTAATTACGTATAATAAAGTAACTAGAGAGATAAGAGAAGACACCACTCTCTCAAAGTCTACGTATATTTTAGCCCAACTACTGAATGAAGTAGTTCGTTAGGTCAATGAAACTTCGGAGTTTCTTATAGCTGGTTATTAGTCGGCGACCGGCTGGACTTCTCCCTCGTGAAATGGGTTTGTTATTAGTCGGCGACTGGCTTTTCCTTTCCTTACTTATTGGCAACCCTCCATCCATATTATTAGAAACCCGTATGGACAAGGAAAGCAACTAAGTTCTTCAACCTCTTTCCTTTCCAATAATGGCATGAAAGAGTGTGCTTCCGAGTGCATGTTTCGTCTGACCGCTGTACCCAGAACCAGGAACCATGTCTGGCGGGGAATCGGGGGAAGAAGGTTTAGCCGCGTCTGGATCTTTTCCCTTCTATTGATTGCCGCCCGTTTCGTAACAGATTTGCGCATCCCACATCCTGGCTGGAATGTACCGCGCCCAGTTCCCCCGATTAAGCTAGGCCCAAGCTCCTCAAGTAGGAGATGGAGGGTTTATCAACTAATAAGCCATAGATGGATAGATGGTGAAACGATCACAAGATGGATGCTCCCCTCGCTACCACTCCCATGCACTCCCTTTCCTCCCAAGGGGCCAACCAAGGCGATCACTGATTGGAACCTGTCTGCGTAGAATGAAATGATCCAGCAATCAATTCGTATTTTTAGGAGGGATTAATTCATCCCTTCTATAGCATTCATTTGCCCTCTCCCTTAAGTAGTTGCTAGGGCGATTCCTCTTACTAAGAATTCTCTACCCAAACACAACGCAACGGAACTTCTATATTTAAGGTGAGCGGCGCTGCCAATCCGTTTGCTAGCATGAATCCGGACCGGAAAGCACTGCCAGTCAATCCTATTGGTATAAATAGATATATACAAAGTTTTATATTCTTTAAGCAGCAAACGATCAGTACGTAAATGATCCTAGACAGAGGTGGGTGCTTTATACCCCTTTCCAGATCCAGGTATTTTGGTGGGCGGCAACAAGGAGTGTGGTATCCATCTCGATGGTGAATGTTAATAGCTAGCTATTAATAGCGGACCCATGAATAAATAAAGAAAGCGACGTTGCACAGCGAGGAACTCCTCCGACTGATCGATATAGCTCTTTGCCTTGGGTCGTGGGTAGCTATAGGCGTGGTTTGGGTAGGGATCCAGCTCTGTGGAGTCGGGGTGGGGCCATTCCGAAGGTGCCTCTCCACAACATCGGTAGCAGGCCTGTATTTTCACCACGACCTTGATCCTTTGCTTCAAGAGCAATTGCAGCTTCAATATGAATTGGCGGGCCGGCCCACCCAGGAGGAGTTCGAGCGAATCTACCACGTCGCGACCCCGTACTAATGTCCCAAGAGGGAGAAAGATGAGACTAGGGCAGCGGAGGATCCCCCCAACCCAGGAGTCTGACTCCCTCCCCCTCCCTAATGAATGGATCAAGAAGTGAAGGGGAAGGCGCTCAAGCTGCCGTTCCTCTTATTCCTGATCCCCAGGCGTTCTCTGCAAGCAAGCCAAGCGAGCGGCCCTCATTTAGCGAAGACACTAAATATATTCACCTTTAGGGGAATTCAGATAAGGGCCTCATTAGGGTTATCAGGTAAGGGTTCTTAACACTACGAGGGGTCACTCTGAATTTACCACTCCTTTAAGTATTCACTCATTCCATTTCGGTCACTAGCCAGGCCAAGCCAAGGAGATAAGTAAGTAAGCTTGAGATAAGTAAGTGAGTGCAGAAAAAAAAGAGAAAACATACCCCAAAAAGGTGGAGTTGTAATTACTTAAATAAGACGAGGTTATGCTTTATTTCACTTCTCTTTATGCTTGCTATCTTATTATAGTAATTACTCAAGCCTTCAAGACCATATTTCGTTATTCTCTTATCTCTCTAGGTCATTATATGAAAATCGTAGAATAGAATCAAAGTGCTTGCTTGGCTCTCTCTAGTTACTACATTTTTCATTAATTACTTAGGGTTATTTACCATATAGGTAAGGAGCATAAATAGCAGGACCCCTTCCTTAACCTACCTACACCTTATCTCAAGCCTGGGATGGTATTAGTAAAGGAAGAAGAAAAGTACCTAACCCGGCCGGATAGATAAGGTTGGAGATATCTCCTTACCCATATCCCCAACTCCATATCTAGCTGGTCTGACCTGGTCCCCCTGAAGGAAGGGGAAGTACGGTTGATGTTAGGCTAGTGTCCCTAACCCCCCGGAGAAGTCTAGCTATCGGGAGGGAATAATATAAGTAGCTATCGGAAATAAGTAAGTAGCTATAGATGAGGGAAAGGGAATAAAAGGGAAGGGGAATAGAAAGCCAAAGAGATATCCATCTATCTCTGCCTTTCCAGTTACCTTCAGGCAGGGAGAAATAACTAGAGACAGGGATAACCCAGTAAAGAGTCATTGAGGGAAGATTAATAGAACCCAAACAAGCTAGGCCCCACACCAGATGGGTTCCGTAGAATGAATCAGTAGAGCCAGTAAGCAAGGTCGGGTACAACCACTTGTGAAATAGGAATGCCTATAATAATATAAAATGATCTCTCTCCTTTGGATGGAGAATCTCTCTGCTTTGTATAAAATGAAGTGGATGGATACCTATAAGAATATAACTATATCTATGGGAGCATCCATGTTTAGGAGCTCTTCGTGGTTTGGCTAAACCCAGCTTGGCAGCTATGTATTGCCAGGGAAGTACGAGGTCCGAGAACTCGCTATCAGCCAAATAGTAGCACGAGTAAGGAGGTCATATGGGAACTCTGCTTTCCCGTAATAGCTTTCCTTCGGCTAGTGTAATGCCAGCCTGACTGATTCGGGTTCTGATCTATAAGGAAGGTCGGATAACAACCAGTACAGTATTGTCACTTAGTTCGGGTTAGCAAGCAATTGGTTCAGCTTCGCAACTAGGTTCGGGTAGCCCATGTTCAGCTTCGCAATGGTTTGGTTCACGAGCTCCGGGTTGACGAGCAATTGGTTTCCGTGAACTAAGGTGCAGTCCAAGTGAAATTAGCTATTGGTTGGCCTAGTTGGCTTAGGCAACAGTGTGTACCCGGTGTTAAGCGAGCAACAAGGTTCGGGTAGCCCATGTTCAGCTTCGCAATGTTTCTTCCAGTGACAATGGGTTCAGTGAGCTTCAGATCCGACCGGGTGAAGGCTGCTTGGGAGGGGAATAAGAAGACCCCTAAAAGCCCGGATGAAGACCGTTAGAAGCCCGGAATAAGAGGACCGAACCGCGAGAAGCCCGGTAGTAGTTTCGTACAGGTCTATTCCCGAACTACAACTACACTACTATGTAGGGATAGTAGCCTTTTGATGCAGTACAAGGGGTTTTCAATCTTTCCATCCATCAGGCTACTGATTCACTGTGACTGACCCTCACCCCAAGCAATCGAACGAACAAAGAAAGGGAAGTCGCGTAGCGCGAGAAGGGATAAACGAGGGAGGGATAGAGCCACCTAGGGAGGGAGAGACCTAGCAAGCCCCTTAACGAAGTAATAATGAATGCTTGGTCTGACAAGATAGATAAGGTGGGGAAATAACGTAAGAGACTTAGATCTACAACTTACTTATCTCCTTAGACCCACGAAGTAATCCCCATCTACATCTTCTTACTTCTCTTCCGAGATCCACGAAAGCCTTAGATATTATATAATAACACACACACTTAACGTAACATAAGATATAAGTCCCCCACCTTCACGAAGTAATCACCTTAGATCTACGAAAGCTATGATAATCACACACACACTTAACGTAAGTAACATAATATAAGGAATAGGCCAACAAACAAAGCCCCTTAACGAGCACCCTGAGAGCAGGCAAGGCCACGCTATTTTTATACCCGTATTTCATAACGCCTAAAGGAAGGAGAGATACTTATAACGAAGTATTTCCTAACATGCTTTTTAGATAGATATTTCTTTCCTAACCAAGACTTCAAACGAAACGAAGACACCCCAAGAGCAGGCTTAACAAAGCCTCTAACTAAGTCCTAGCCACGCCCGTATTTCCTAACGCCTAAAGGAAGGAAGGTAAGCCCGGCAAGTAACGAAGTCTTCCCTAGTATACTATCCCCATACCGGACCTGATACCAGTTTGGACCTGATTCCTTTACCCTTATATAAAGCCTGATACCAGTCAGGACATCCCTGTACCCTATCCCTGTACCTTGTATAGGAGCTATCCCCAGAGGGCCACCTTATTTTTATACGATATTCTTCTATTGATGAAATCAAAATAGCTATTGGGGATTGCTCAAGGCTGCCCAAATCGAATCAATCAAAATATATCAAATTGTAGCATCATATACAGAGATAGATGCCAAATCTCCTTCTACGGGTGGTCTGCATTCTATTTTGAAACATCTCGAAATAGAATCAATTCTGGTTCACCTTAATTTAAATCTCACTACTCCAGTCGGATTACTAGTGCCAACCACCCTAACTACTCCCGCTGGGGGCAATCGTCTCCTCGCGGGGAATGACGACCCTCCTTCGAGCACACACATTCCCATCACAACACCTACCCACATCCCCAAAAAGGAGAAAGGTAGGCACCCCATGACTAAGGGCGGTAAAAAGAAGGTTGCTCCGCCTCCACCTCCATGTGATTT
>Ga0316215_1000152_pt1 | contig 12186 bp, 4 predicted proteins | sample NRE5metagenome_FD_207796 | JGI IMG/M metagenome (GOLD analysis project Ga0316215, IMG submission 207796) | Spruce roots microbial communities from Maridalen valley, Oslo, Norway - NRE5 | ecosystem: Host-associated > Plants > Roots > Unclassified | place: Norway: Oslo | collected 2017-09-15
AATTAGGTCGTTAGGTCTCCCTTTCAATACACAAGTCATGGTAAAAAGTTAATCACGGTACACAAGTCATGGGGAAAGTTTCATCAAGTCTTCCTCTTCCCAATGTCTCACCTAAGGCTGGGGTATTTAGTAGTTACGGACCCGGATAGGAGTTCCCTGTACGAGTCTTTGTTCTCCTAAAGCAAGGATAGCCATATAGTCTTTACTGAGGATAGATCGGGTATCCTAAGGCAGCAGGTATCACCAACCCTGTAACAGTAGCCTAACGCTGGCATTACCTGAACTTTGGGGCTGAACCTTGGGGCTTTCATACGCGAGTCCGAAAATGACCGTTTTTCCACCCTTTGGAAGCTCTGGTATATCGCCCAAAGCCACTCATCGCGCATTCTTTTATATAAAATAGAGCCTAAGTTACTATTTGTAGAGGGGCGCTTTGTAGAAGTATTATTCACTTACTTACCTTCTACACCTACCATACCCATCTCCTCTGCGTGTTGCTCGCACTAGCTTGGTTGTACACCTTACCCTTAGCCCGTACACCAGCTTTTAGGAAAAATGCTTAGCCAGCCAACACAAAGTAGACCTTACCTACCTTGACTTATTAATTGATACTGCTGTGCCAAGCATTCAATACTTCCAAGAAATCTATACTTCCAATAGCTATAGTTCTAGCGCTAGCTTACTTCACGGGCCATAGCTCTGGAAACAAACAATTGGGAAAGCATCCTTACCTGCCTACCTCTACTTACTGATTCAAACTGAACTGACCCTCATAACCATTGAGTGAGAACCCCTAAACCCCTCAAACCATTGAGAGCTAGCTCACCTACCCTACCCCCGTCAAACATCAATGCTATCCATCAATGGAACTTCCACGGTCAAACGATCGATCTTACCTACGCACACACACCATCGATAGCACACACCTAGCTGCCCTAACCCCAAGCATTCGAAAGAACCAAGCTGTGTGAGCCATTACTCGCTTACCCCCAAGCAATAGATAGTCGGGTGGAAGCTGTAAAGCAATAGTCCGTCCAGTTATATTATAAGCCTACCTCTATTCACTGATTAAATGACCTACCCACAAGCCATCTCAAAAGCAATTGAAATAGATCTTCCATAGCTCAAGCCATCTCACCAAGCAATAGATCTTTCCCTCGATCAAGCTAAGCTTTCGAACCGTCCACTACGTCCGATCAAGCTATCGAGAAAGAACCGTCCACTACCGCTCAACATCATAATGCACCGTCCACTACCTCTCGCAACGTCCCATGCTGTGTGAAACATCAATCGGTATAACCCACAGCTATTTCACTTCCAATGGCACTTGAACTACCCGTCCTAACTCATACTTCCGCGCTCCGCTCACACTCATATTTCCAATCGTAGCTTAGCTATTCTATCAAATATCGCTAGCAATCACTGCTAGTAACGATTAGACCTTTAAGGCACTTTGCAAGCCTTTATTTGGTGTACTTCAGACCAAACGATAGCGACGAAAAAAGGTAGGTCCATGGAAACCAAGGAGGGAGGGAGACAAAACACTTTCTGAATAGTCACAGCGGAAATGGAAAAGGCCGGCCAGGATGTAATTGGAAAAACTATGGACAACTTAGTTGTAATAATGTTGAATGTACAAAAGGCTATCATCCTAGGTCTTGGGATGCTTCTAATTATATCCCTTGATAAAGTTCACAAGGGTTTTTATCCTCACTTTTGTTTGCCCATCTGTTTGAGGTTTAAGTATCATACTTATCCTCAACTTTGTGTCCATCATGCCCCGTAACACCTTATAAAAGTGGCTTAGGAACCTGTTTGCATGTCTCTATCTGAGATGAGGGACTCCGACAAACCAAAGTGTAACCAAATGTTTGAAAGAAGAGCTTGGTTGTCTCTTATTCAGTGATGGTCTTCTTGCACAAAAGAAACCAAACCATCTTACTACATCGATCTACTACTAATAGCAAGAAGTCACGTCCATTCCTATTTTTCAACAATCATCCAAGGAAATCCATGGAGATGCTCTCCTAAGGCTGACTTGGGACAAGCAATGGTATATACACGCCTAGATTCCTGTTAGTTGGCTTGGAAGTACAACAAAATACAAAATATTGGCAACATCATAATCCATGCACAACCAATAGACATACATGTGTAGATTCAACAATGTATTCCCTACTTTTCAATGCCATGCTACTCTATAAGTGTGAGCTTGTCTCAATGGCATGGTCCTACATTCTCTGCTTAGGATACACATATTGTCAGCTTATACAGGAACCCATATTGTAGATGTTAATAGTGCTTCCTCTCTCCTTGCTTCAACGTCATCACAAGGGGATGAAAATCCTTGTCTCCTTTGTATTGAATCTGTAGATCTTCCTGAGGAAAAGGTTGCAACTGCATGGTCCATGAGAGGGATCATTGCTCGATGCGATCTCAATACAAAATCTACTATCGTGTTGTTGACCACCTTCTTGTACTTGATTACAAGATTGAACTGTTGCAAATACGACATCCACATGCCTCGCAGCCTGTTGTAGCTTCGTCTTACTCGATAAGAACTATAATTAATGGCTTGTGGTCGGTGTGGACAATTGTCTCCTTCCCTAAGATATAGGCTCACCAATAGTTCATTGCCTAATGCAAAGCCATCAACTCCTTATAACAGGTAAGAGAATTCATTACAACTCCATTGAAGGCTTATGAATGCTATGCAATTAGTCTTCCTTACTACATTAGAAAGGTCCCAATCAGTCTCCCTTACTACAAGGATGCCCAATCCTAATGGGCATTTGTTATGGACCGAATAGACAAATAAGCATAAAAAAGACTCAATTCAATAATGCCACACCTAAATCAAGCGAAAGAGTGAATGAATAAGAATGTCACTTCAAGGGGCCAACCTCCTTTACACCTTATGTTTACAATAACACTTGATGATCCCTAAAACTAGATATCCTTGGTATATCTAGGAGACAAAGGGTACAATTACAAATAATGATCCGACCAATAACGATAGCAAGAATATAAAAATAGCAAGGTTATTATTTATAGTGGTTTATTGATTGTTTCGATATGGTGATGCATTGTTAGATATACGAGATAGAGATTATAGATAGATATTCCTGTGTTTTCTCTGGATATAATCTCTCTCTCATTGATGATCTTGGTAGTAGATGGAAGAGAATGTTGGTAGATTCGAGAGTTGATGTGAAAATGGTGAATGAAGGAAAGTGATGTTTGAAAGCTTTTCCCTTACTTGCTTGAGGATGTTACTATAGATGCATGTTCAACCTCTAGTGGGATTATTATGATTTGGAATTTGTACAAAGTCTAGCTTCTAACTATAGATAAAACCAATAATTAGATTAGTCTAGAATTCAGTATTGAAAAATGAAATATTACCTTTTACATTGTCAATATATATGGGCCTACAGAGGTAAGGGCTAGACAATTTGATTGGGAAGAGATTTCTGCAAGCTATAGCAAAGGCACTCACAGTTTACCGTGTGAAAACAAGCGCATTTTAATAAGTTTACTCCACAGAAGCAAGGGTGGGTAGAGCAGCAGATCCGGACACAGAACCCGCAAGCGCCAAAGGTAAAAGCATTTACCCAGTTTATCCAGTAGCAAAGGCGGAGCTACCCATTCCAGTAATTATAGGAGCCGATCTACCCGCATAGGCATATGCAGATTTAGATCTTATAGTGCTAGTAGTTCGTTTCCTAGTTAGAGATCCTGATCCAGATGCATATCCTTTAGTTTAAGATCCAGAAGCTTACCTAGTCTCAGATTCTCTAGTCACAGTCGATCCAAGTAAATGACCCCTAAGCGAAGACATAGGCGAAGGACACAGAGGCAGAAGTCCCAGATCCATCGGTATCACCCCGGCCCTATTCTTTACACAAGGTCCCTTGGCGTTACGCTTCAGTACAGTTGACCAAGTAGCATAGCCAACTACGCCACCAGAAGCGGGGGCATAACCAGGATCCAGGCGTAGAGATCAAGGCATAGACATCATAGGCAATAAAAACAGAGGCACCACTAGCAAAGGTAGCAAAAGTAAAGGCAGGGGAAAAGAAAAAAACAGAGCTAGAAGCAGCGATTCTGGTTTAAGTTCGATAGCTACCACCTAGTCAAGTTCCAAATTATGCAAAGGCTACGGTAAAGGAGGTGGCAACATATAGAGCAGTAGAAATAACAGAGAAAGCACCAGCAGGGACAAAGGTAGAGTCAGAACCGGTGAATGGACCAGTAACAGATCCTGAACCAAATGCATAACCAATTCGAGTTATTGACCTTTGACCAGTTTAAGGTTATCCAGTTGCAAATCCATATGTAAATTACTATTTATTTGGTGAGATCGAAAATGCGAAGAATCGCATCGTATAATAAGAGCAAGATTTCCCAAGCGAGCAGGGACTATAGAATGATCAATTGAACGATCCAAACAACGAAGTTATTTACCTTTTAACAAGTGCTAGGATGTATCATATAATAACAGATATGCAATGTTCCGTGGTAGCAACAAAAACTACAGTGATTACAATCTTGGACCATAGATAGTAGAGTCCATAGAGGGGGGGATACATAATAACTTAGATCAATAGGAGGAGGAAAGGAAAGTAGAGGAAGGCAGGACTGGCTGCAAGTTCTATAATTAATTAAAAGACAAAAGAAGGGAACGCAGCCCAAAGGCAGGACTGATAAACAGGTAGTTCAGATAGTGGGTGGTTTATTCAACCCCAGGCAAGCCAAGATATTCGGAAAGAAGAAGAAAGAATAAAAGGAGTAGGCTGCGGAATGAAGAACAGAAAAGGAGTGCTTACCTAAAGTCAGTGATTTGGAACTACTGAACCACGGAACAACTGTCTTTCGGAAATCTCTTTGAGACCGACATAGATAGTAGGATTGAACAGATTTATATGGTGAAATAGCAGGGGTAGTAGAACCACTTGCCTTGAGCCCAAATCCAAACTAGAATAAAGGCAGCAGTCTTGAACGATTATTAATTAATTGATGCCGCTCAGATGCTTGCTTTGCTCCAGCCACTATCTATTTCTTCTGTTCGTGGGAACATGTAACCTTAAAAAAAATAACCTGTAGCTACGGCCGCCCCTGAACTCTTGCGGCATTGCCCATGGGCATGAGCACTATGTATGGGCGATCCCTCCCTATATAGATACCTGATATGTTTGCCTACGAAATGACCAGGGAATAAACTGATCGAGGCGAGGCCCGATACGAACTGACAAACGAATATACCAGCAGCAGCCGTAGCACCAGTAAAAAAGCAGTAGTTGGAGTTTCGCCAGCTTTCCTTATTCCCCAGGAAGAGGGAAAGAGGGATTAGGCCTTGCTCGGGCTTCTTACCCAGCATATTGGAAGCAAAAATCACCTGCCTCACAACCAGCTACTTCATCCCTGGTTTGGATGCCAAAAATACGTGTGTTGGCTTATAAACTCGCTTTGCTTTTCAACTCGCGTAAAGTCTTCCGCTCGCTTCTTTATATAGACTTTATATACAAAAATATTTTTACGAAATATGGCCCTAACAGGTAGTCCTTAGGCTCTTTGCACCTTAAAAAATAGTAGACACGCACAAAAGAGATCCCTTGCCCTTGAACGGGGTTCATTACTTGACTGAAAGCAGGAATGAGAGCAGACGATAATAGCTACTAACTCTCTGCGGGAAAGAGCTGGTGCTATAGCCAGAATGTTTGCAAGTGAAGCAGAAGGAGAACAAGTGCAGGAGGCGTAGCAGTTCCTGTTTCTGCCAAAACGACGGCCTAAGCTTCCAGAGAGGAGTGGCTATGCGCCTAAGTAGTCTTTCTCATCTATTGGTATCATCACAAAGTAAGTCCCATATCTTGCTAATGAGATGAACCCACGAACAAATACAAAAAGTAGAAAGAGGGATATCAGCGAATGCTCGACCATAGGGAGAGGGGCGATTCCGGGGGTTGGTCTAAAACATATAAGTCTGACAAAAGCTCATCTATAGGCGAGACACAGGCAAGGAGCGAAAGAACCAACAAGTGGGATTGATTAATGAATTACCGCTCGGGTCCCATACCGATGGTTCTCCTTCGCATCACCAGCATGTATTTTACCCAATTCTTCAAGTCTCCTCCCAGGCTATAAGAAGGAAAGAAGATCCTTAAGGGTAGGGAATCTGGTTTGTCGAAGATCATGCTCTTTCTCTATTTAATTTCCTTGATCATGTGAAGGATACACATCTCTTTTTTCTGTCCCCGTAGTTCTCTACTTTTCTTTTAAAGAAGCATGAAATTCCTCACTTGAAAGACAGATCCGGCTAGAGATCTAGTCAATTATCGAATTTCCGAGCACTTGTCCTTCCCGATGAAAGTGACCTACCTCACTCGAGAGTCTAAGAGTCAGACACTCTTCCTCAAGCTAGGAACCAAGATCTTCCCTCAAACTAGTAAGAGGGTGACCTGCCGCGCTGGCTAGTGAATTTAGCGCCATCGTTGCGCCCAGTTCTTAATCCTAGTACCTAACTATACTATAGGATAAGTCAAATATCACTAGTGACATCTCAAGTGAGATATTCAACGGAGACGGGATTTTGAACCTCAAGCTTATTAGCCTGATTAGTCGACCAATGAAACTACCCTGCCTCTCTTCCTTGCTAAGGTAAGTAAGAAAATCCTTTCTCTTCCCACAGGGACTTAGTTTGTTTCAGTCAATGAATGAGCAGCCTACCTTTTAGTGACAACTTGTCAAAACCCCGTATTTTTGATTAAAAAAGAGCTATTTAAGCATTCACAAACTATAAGCTATGAGGCCCTTTTACAAGTGGGTGCCCCGACTCCCCTTACTATCAATCATTTCCCAGGGAGACATGTGAAGGAAAGGATCTCGATAAAAAGAGGGTGGTTCAACGCCCGCCAATAAAGCTCCTTTCGTTCGGCCTGGTAGGAGGGTTCCGTGGTTAATACATATATAATATATAATGGATGATCGACTTTAGAACCCCAGCCGAGTCGAGAAGTGGCGGTTCGCGATCGATAGAGGGCGTCGTTTCCGTTGATACGTAACGTATGAGCACGGCGTGGTCTCTCTCCGGACGGAATTGACAGAGCTCCAGACAGGGAATGCATTCTTCTTCTCCCCCTCCCTTCGTGATATCTTCCCGCCTCCCTCGGGCCTGGCTAGACTATCATGTGACCTCGTACCTCGCTTACTAGCTGATCGAACGAATAGGAGACGCGAAAGTTCATTACACAAATCCATCCCCCGGCCCTTGAACCTTCTTTTCGCTGCTCGAAAACGAGGGTGGTCGGAACGATCAGCTGATGCGTAGCTTCAGAGTGGGCGTAGAGAGGGAGATTTAATGGCGGGAATCGGGAAAGTCGCTTCTTAATATGAGGAGTTTCAAGAACCCGCTGTTTTGTATGCATTGTATCGGCAAAGGGATCGGTTCTCTTCGTTTCGTTCGAAGCGTGAATGAATGATACAAAGCACTTCCCCACTTAGACACGAAATCAATAACAGACCCGGTTACTGGAGGCAAAGGTTAGCTATCGGAACCCCCTTGACCTTATCATTTCAGTAGCATTACAGTTAAAAGCAAGGCAGGCATTTCAACACAGGGATTACCAATCCACTAGATTTGGCGTGGCAGTTGGATTGGAGACGAAGTTGGAATGGCCGCTCGAGACCAGTGGCCTGATTCCATCATTGATTCGGGCAGAGAGATATTAGCCTTTGACTCCTTCTCATTCTCATTGGGCGAGGAATAAAAACCTAAAGCAGGGGCCTAGCCTAGTGCACCAACCAAAAAGAATCCCCAAGGATTCCCAAAAGGAAGAAAAGAATCCGGTTCATGCGTTGATACATCATTAGTCCCCCCCCCTAATTATATGAGCCCTACGTATATGAGCAGAGTCCGATTGAATTGGCCTGGCCCTAGTTCAACTCTTTCTCCCGTGTGTAGGTTTCGAGTTGTTCGAAGGATCGGAGGCATTGTTGTCCGATTCCTAGGATCATTTGGGGGCACCCCACAACTACCGATGATCTTTGACTTATTCTTATTCCCCGGCCTCTTAGTAAGCTCCTTCCTTCTTCGTAGTCCTCTGCCGCACTCTAATACTTAGAAAATCATTTTTTGTTCTTTTTTCATTGAAGAAAAAGGAAGTCGCTCATCCATTCATGGGTGAGGAAAGCTTCACCCCTTTTCCTTTTTTGGAAATAGCTCATTTTGGAAATAGCTCACGCTCACCCGCTATCTCGCTGGGGGGCCTCCCTTCTTCGTGGAAAACACGAGCATCTTTTTTAATGGAGGTGGGCATACCACAAGCCGTTATCCCAAATGTAGGCAAACATTTTGCTCCATGAAGCCGAGCTGACTTAGTCGTCCAAAGGCCCTACGTCGTTGTCCAAAGGCGACCGGGTGCTTCAAAGAATTGGAGAGTTTACTCTATTCTTAGTGCTTTGAAGAAAGAGGTTGGGCCTGTTCTTTCCCAACCCTTCATCTCTAACTCCTCTTCGCTGCAATTACTTTATGTTAAAATAAGAAAAAGGGTCCTGTTTGTTTTCCTACTGCAACAAAAAACTCGTTTTGAATCATTCTTCTCGCCGCATCCTAGACCGGTCCTTAGGTGTCTTGACTTCAGGCGGAGGGATTCTAAACACAACACAATGAGTGAATAATAGTGTTATTAGATCGTAGAAGTATTTGAGTTCGGGACTGCCGGAATAGAATACCCGAGACCTCATAAGCTAAGAGAATAAAGACCCCGAGGCAACCTGACGCTCGAGTTCTTAGAACAAACAGCCTCAAGAAAGTCTATAATGATTCGGAAATCTAAATAAGCTCTTTCCCTTCCGATAGAGTGGCCCTCTGTCTATTCTTCGATATTTCGGGTCCTAAGCGCCTTTCCTCCGAAGGGAGAGATTTATTGGAGGAATCCTTCGATTAAAAACCTATCCCCGACTCTAATCGATAGGAACGTTGAGGAACTGTTTTCCCGCAAAAATATCATTCCCTTTTCTCTGAAAGAAGAAAGCGAATTCCTTTGTTATAGGGTTGTAGTCCCGTTCTTGCTCGTTCTTTGTGGGGGTTCGTGGCAGAATTGCGACTCCCATAACCCCGATGTGGCGAAATATCATGATTGGGTTGGTGCTGTTGTTCCTCGTAGCTAGATGGTTTGGAGTAGCTAGGTTGCTATCCTAGTATCGAGGTTGTTTGTAGTAGGAATTCCTATCTGAGTTGCTAGTGAGTTCTCTCTTGCTGGCTTTCTAGTTCTTCAAGGTTATAGAAGACGCAGACGAGCATCTTGTCTCTTATCATCTTTCATCTCCTCTCCTTAGCACAAGCTAAAAGCGATAATAATACCTTTTTGGCTGTCAAAAATCGAAGTCACAAATCTTTGTTCGTAAAGATTTAAATCGTGTGAGTAGTGTTCCTCAGTTGTTATCAGGAAATGCTAATTAATTATAATCCTATTCCTAATTTCCTATCCAAACTACTGCTTTCATGAACAACTATTTCTTTCTTTCTCAGAGCCGATAGCTTTAATGACTGTTTCATGACAGGATCAATCAGGTTTTCAAATTCTTTCTTTACCTGATCAGGGTTTACGTACAAGAAGTTAGATAAAATCCTAATTATTGACTATTTCTTTCGCTTTCAGGAAAGGAGTGGTTTTCAATATTGACTATTTCTTTCGCTTTCAGGAAATGCTAATTATTGACTATTTCCTTTCCCGGTTTTCAATCTGGTTTTAATACAGGTTTTCAAGAGGTACCCTTTTGATGAAAGGGCTACCTCCTGTTCGCTTGCTTTCAGTAAATGCTTATTTATTCCTAATACGAGTCCTATCCTAACGACAGGAACAACATATTCTTTCTTTTCCTATTCCTATAGTATTAAAACATATAAATAAGAATATAGGTCCCATTTGATTCAATTCATCCAAGGGCATAAAGATAGGAAAAAACCAATCTCATCTCACACTCACTAGCTCATTCATCTTTGTGTATTTTTAAAACTTATCGAACTGGAACTACGCACATATAAACATAGGACAAAAAGTCTATCTCTACTACATATATCTATATCTTACCTAAGATTCCTGAGGTGAGGGGGTGATCGAGGTTAAGACGCGTGTCGATACGATACCCCAAAGGACTATTCGCTTGAAACCCCCCTAAAAGGTTTGGTATCGGTCGGTAAAAGGAACTTCATTCTTAGCATTTAATAAATAAAGTTTTAGCGCTTCCAGTAAGTAGGAAATAGGGTAGACAGCAAATATAGAATGTGAACTAAACTCTCCATAGTGCGATCTCATCTCTTAAACCTCGGTATCAGCAACCAACACGCCCTTCCTTGCCTTAATTATGGACTTGCCTTACTTGACTTATCACTCTATATACTTGGTTAAGCTCAGAATGAAATCGCTTGGCTTTCGTTCAGTGAATCATCCATTCGTTAGCCCGTAAGGTTTTGAGTTAAAAAAGTGAGAACTCCCTTTCAAGCCTAAGAATACATAATACATAAAACAGAATACATAATAAATACATAAAACATATCGATTCATTTACATTACAATAAACACCAGGTAGAATCCATTTTTTGCGTTAGCTATAGCTAAGGTTTACGAGACGCGCTAGTCACTCCAACGAGTAACAACTCTCGAGGAATTACAACGTAAAAAATCGATGCGAGAACGCCAAGCAGCTAACTTCGTTGATTCAGGGCGCAGCCTACGCTCTTCGATAGCTGCCTAGCTTACTGTAATTTGACTAGAGATCTGCTCTGATAAGATTCCGTCTAGTTCATAATTGCATAAAACTTCTAGATCAGTCTCACCAAGAGTTCGAATACGGAACTGAATCCTACCCGTCTCCTAAATAGAGAGAGAACCTGAACCTGGGAGCGAGCCTACTAACTATTCGGTAACCAAAGCGTCACTCCTTCCTTTTTCTATAGCTAAGTAAGACGACCACATACACATAGGATTTGACGGCCCTAAGGATGCCGTCTAGTCTTACCCCGTACAAGATTTCATTTACGTATGGAGTCCTCTTTTCTATAATACATAACAAAAGGTTTTCTGCAACTTCTGTACCTGGGATATTTGATATAGCTTTTGACGGAATCGAAAAACAAATATTATACTGTATTGCATTATCTCGGATTACTCCTTCACCTAAATGGTCTTGGTCTTGCATTCTCTCAAATTACTCGCTTTTATGTTACATGATAAAAAACTGTTTTTGACATAACAGAGTAAAGTCCATACAATGAAAGATGAGGAAGATCTGTGTACTTAAGTTTAAAGTAAGGGAGCAGGCAGATAAGGGAAGGGAAGAGCTTGAGAGATCTAACCCGCTAGGGCTCTCCGAACTGCTTCAACCGGATCTAGGTATATAGGTCAATGAACTCTTTTTTCTTACAGAAGAAATGAAAGATACGAGTAAGGTGGTATTCCCAGTCAATAGTAAGGTTAAGGTTGTAGAATATAACAAATGAGTTCTTACAGCTCACTCAAGAATGGGACGGCAGTGGTCCGCCGGCAAGCTCTTTGTGCGGACAGACAGATACCATAAGGAGATTCCTTGTAATGTAAGGTAGAGACAACGAGCTCAACTCAAGAGAAGAATCCTATCGACACGCCGACCCCTACCCTATTCCTTCTACGATGCGCTCCTAACCTTCAAAAAGTCCAACAGACAGGCATGTGTAAAAGTAAAGTAAAAGGTCTCGATAAGAAGATTTAAATACGGGGATTTCCTATCCTCCCTCAATACCATAAGTTGTTTAAGGGAAATGGGAAGGTCTTCCTCTAGCGATATATGAAACTTATAGCGATAGATGAAACTTAAGACAACAACGTTAAGGGGAAGCAAAAGAATGACTAAAGAAGGAGAACATTTCCATTGCCTAAACTATATCTCTTTAGTAAAGGGCGCAACATATCTACACTTCCATTCCAGTACAAGGAAGACCCAGCAGACTCAGGGCTAACGTCTGATTAGTCTGATTAGTACGATCTAGCGGGCGCAGGAAAATAAAGCTAACTTGGCGAGCTCGAAGTCGACTTAAGCTATCACGCTTTGGGGGCCTTCACTCCCCCCCTTTAGATAGCGAGAAAGGGGTCGTAGGTGAATCTCTCCATATAGTAAATGCCTTATTCCGGGGGCTTTCAGTCACGTCTT
>Ga0316215_1000153_pt1 | contig 12010 bp, 8 predicted proteins | sample NRE5metagenome_FD_207796 | JGI IMG/M metagenome (GOLD analysis project Ga0316215, IMG submission 207796) | Spruce roots microbial communities from Maridalen valley, Oslo, Norway - NRE5 | ecosystem: Host-associated > Plants > Roots > Unclassified | place: Norway: Oslo | collected 2017-09-15
GTCCATCACCCGCCCCTCAGCCTTGGCTTGGGATGGATGGAGTCATTTATTGGTTCGGTTCTCCGTACGAGATGATTGATGATGATGCTCACGTCATTGTGGTTTCATTCCGCCATCGATTGGTGGATTCGCCCTCTCTACCTACTAGATTCCCGTTCTAAGGTTATAAGGGTACTTAATGGGATCGATGGAAGTAAAGTAATCGAGCGTGAGAGCCTTTCTCTCTCTCCTAGAATTCGTCCCTCACCTCCCTTCATACATCTAGGTGGGCTCTTATATCTATTCTCGCGTAATCCACTCCATTTGTTTGTGGACGATGGAAGAGGATATGGCTTCTTATGGCAAAATAACTAAGTTATTGGCGTTGAAAAGAGGGGGGCCCGTATTCTCGCTCGAAAGGGGAAGAAGAGCATTGTTATGAGCATTGTTCCTTCCGTTCTCTCCCTTTTCCCCGACCCTTCTTGATTACTCCACACTAAAACGACTAAGTAAGAGGTGAACAACCCATCTAACTAAGTAAGAGGCGCTTTTATGAGCCGACTGACTGTATTAAGGCACTGCTTAACCCGACCGAATGCGGAGGGAGTAAGAGGAAGTCGGAATGCGGCTCATCATATCATAGAGATCCCATAAGCCCGCCATTTCTCTCTCTAAGGAAGGAAAAAGCGGAGCTACTGTTCTGAAACCGTAGGTAGGTTATTGACCGCCTACTTCAGAATGTAAGTAGACCGTAGGTGGGTGATTGACCGCCGACAGGCCCTTACGCACCATCACAGAATTATCGACTCGCGAAACTACTCCTTCCTCTCCTTCCTACGGCCGGTCTGGTCCCAGAGCTTTATACATAATTATCTCCAGCCGAGACCGTAAATGTTCCACTATCGGGCAGGAGATCAAAGACAGGGATACTACCTACCTCACCGCAACTCCGTCCCCTCCCAGTAAGCTAGCTAGAGGAAAGAAATTGGGTCACTCGGGCCTTACTAAGAGGGAGGGGCCTTACTAACATGCATGATGGTGTATTTCTGCCATTCCTAGATGGCGGACAGGCAGAGGATTTCTTTATTTGTTCCGAAAGCTGATTGACCGAAAGCTGATTGACACATGCAAATCACCCATCTACCGGTTCGGCATGAAGTCGACCCCAATCCGCTAGGCGTCCCTATCGATTGAGGCCTTCGACATTGTTCCAATCGAGGGGCATTGAGGGAATGGGGTTTATACAATATTCCGGAAGCGGAAATGGGGATGGATATGAGGAATTGGGTCACTTGGTCAAGGAGCCAAGCCCACTCTGGTAAGTTTGGTAAAAGAAATCAGATTTCGTTTCTTTTATAATGTGACGAATCATGATCGATGCTTTACCGAACGCTGCTTACTGGCCGAAGCCCGTGCGTCTTCCTAAGAACAAAGGACCTTACATAAAATAAACGCTAATTCTCATTCATGAGAAGAAAAGCCGCACAAGCGAGTGAAAGAGAACTGCCCGCAAAAGGCGGGTGCAAGCTACCTAGCTTCCCCACCCCCCAGGCAGGCCAGGTAAGCCTTGTTCTTAGGTGTCTTACCTAAGTGACTGACGTAGGGTTCTGCATTCTTTCTTTCATCTCATACGATCGTAGGGGATCCGGTCTGTTAAGCATTTCCGTCCGTGAAGGTCTGACCTGAGCCCTTAGGTCCTGGTCTTATGGAGATCCTTCCTTCCAACCAATCAGGTATTAGCCCGACTAAACTAATGCATGTTAGAGGGTCTTATCTTCTTCTGGTCTCTGACCTTAATGAATGGCGGGCAGGTATCAGCCCTTTTCTTACCAACCGGCCCTGGGAGCTAGCTATTAGGTAGGTAGGTCCATTACCTCTGTCTGTAGGTCCTGGTCCTGGTATCTAATGAATGATTGGTATTCAAATGCATGGGGGATGGATGAAAGAGCGGCTGGACAATAAATAAGTGCCTTTCATTCCCGTATATTGATGTGTTATATTCATTGGGGAATCAGCTTCTCGTTGGTGCCGGAACGGTTGGTTTGTTACGAGACGGACGGGGTGGGGTGTGGATATATACGCATGCATTTACCAGTCGCGGAGGAGAGGAGAATAAGGCATGGGGTCCGTGCACGTCAAGAAAGTAGGGGGGGGCAGACTTTCCCAGGCAGGACTTATTACAGACAGTAAGGCATTGTAAGGATTGTTTGGGTCTTCGCGGGTGAAAGAAAGAAAAATAGCAGGCCCCGCTATTCTCTTTGTCGCCTTGTGAGCCAAAGGAAAATAATGAAACGAGTCCTAATGGAATATGGCTCTGCATAAGTGTTGCTAGGTTGAATGAATTGGATTGTTAAGCGCTTTCGAAGGTCTTGCATGGCCTACGGGGCATAACCCAGCTATCTGTGATTCAATGGTATGTTATAAGTCAGCATTTGGTTTCATAAGTCTGCATGAGTTACGCGTGGGTAAAATAGGTAAGCATTTGCGTAAGAGGTGTTGAGTATAGTAAAGAGAAGCCTGAGCATAAGAGGTTAGCAACGTACGAACATAGGTTTTCCAAGCGAGCCATGGGAGTCTAGGTTTTGCGAGCTAGCCCGGAAAAGAGGCAAGCCTGTATAAAGGTTTAGGCTAAAGAGTGCACTAATGAGCGGAGCACTCTTAAGAGGATATTACCTAGGAAGTCCAACCAGGGATGCTGACAACTCCGGCCTCCGACCCCAACCTACTATATGGTCAGAGGGAATCGCACACATGGTCTCAAAGAGACACAAGGGCGAAAGATGTTATTTCATCCCGGGTCGGGTAAACGCTCCACGGTGGTGCCACACCGTGTGGTACTGACCTCAGCTCTGCCAGACCATAGAACCAGCAAGCCCCCGCCCCATTGAATGTCAAGGTTTGGGTTTAAGTCCCCTCCAGCCAACCGCTGCTAGATAAGGAACTGCTCCATCCCCACACCCCCTTTGCGGTAGGGATTTCGCCTGGTCGTGGTAAGGCCCTTCCACCATGAGGTTCATTACACCCCTCTCAGCCTGTCTCTTATTCCCATACCATTCTAAACTGGACAGATTTAGGTCATCCTTTCAATTCAGTAATCAAATTACCTAATCAGGGTGGAAATTCATCTCGGGGTGGGAATGAATAATTGAATTAACCGCGGATCGCTTCACTAGAGACGGACGGTTCGCTTTGCTTAGGTAACGCTCTTTATGGAAGTAACGTAGGTAGTGAGTTGGGCCAAAGCAGAGAAGGGGCGGGATTCTAAGAACCGAACTTTTTTACCCGAAGAAGCAAGCCGCTGGAGCAGTGATAATGCGACTATCAGACAGACATATCAAGGAGATGCATTAGCTGTAGCTTAAATAACGCTGACTGAAATGAGAGGGAGAGAGATGGATGTTCGAGGCTGTAGCGGTGCTGAAATGAGATCTCCGTCCTCCTTGAAAAGTCTTTTTAGAGGTAGGTTCAAAACCTGCCTTGATCATATTGCCCCGAACTAAGTCAATGGGTGAACGTGAAAGTAGCGAGATAATAATCATGGATAGATCTCAAGGCGAATGACAAATGAGCATAGCATGTAGCCGTTCATCCAAGTAGTGAGGCTCCTCGTGGTTAGCTTCTCGAACTACTATTGGCATAGTAATGCCCGTCCGGATCCTTATATCACTACATGTCCGTGCTTTAGCGTCAATCGTCGTACCGCATCCGATCATTTCACACGTGCTATATAATGAGGGCCGGCCCATAGATATATATATATGGAGACCAGCTAAGATCGTGTTCATTGTGGGTGGGACTCAGTAATAAGGATGGTAAGTCCCGCCCGCCGTAGTTCCACTATATGGATATCTTCATTACATAATTATATCAATTGCGCCAGCTTACTGAAATTCATCCATTAGGCGGACTTTGTGATCCACTCTTCTCATTTAGTGCATTCGGAATAGTCCGTGCCTTCAGAAAACGACTCATTTCATTCCGGGGGCGGGCGTCTTTCCAATTGCTATTTCGATCTATCTATCTATTCATAAGGTAGTGTGCTGATCGCTCTCCCGATTCATTCTATCTATCCCACTCCCCATCTTAATAAGCCTAAAGAAAAAGTAGAACCCGGCAAAGAAATAAAGAAAGCCCCCCATTGCCTTGAATGCGATAGGAGGGAAAGGGGTTGGTTTCAAAGCGACCACTAAGTCCGCCCCTGACCCCCCATATTAGGAGTTTAGGAGGTCCCCGGCGAACTAAACGAATTGTTTCGGTGAAGAATGTGACTCATTGTCGAATGAGTAAATGGAAGAGCAGAAGGAAAAGTACCCAACCAAACCAATAAATAGGTGTGTTTGTCTCTAAATACGTGATGCCTTCCTTCAGGTCCAATGGCGCATGCCCGGTAAGAAAAGAACCCCCTAAAGAAAGAACTCAACCCTATTGGCCGGTTGGATGGAACTAAACCCCTAACGGATGGATGGTTCGGGAACAACCCCGGACCCTCCCTATTGGCTTGGCTGGCCCTACCCTCTTGGATGGATGGATGGAACTAAACCCAACAACTGTGTGTTGATTAGAAGTCTCCAGACGCCTTCTCCGAACCGGCAGGCCGGCCGGACAGACGAGGAACAACGAGAAGTAGGTATTATGCGCCTTCGGAAGCGTCCTTCCCTCTCCCGCCATAGTTGGTCGAGAGCATACATTGACGCTCTCTCCCCTCTCCCTATCTTCTTTTCAGAGTGGAATCTCCCTTATTGGAAGTCGATCTCCATAAAAGGAATTACCGTTATTGCATATGGAAAATGATTGACGAGGTAGCCGTAGGACCGTCGACCTTAAACCTCCACCAAGTTTATAGTAACGGGGCACTGGTGATCACCGTTATACAGCTAATGGGTATCGAGTTTACCGTTCTCCCCGCGCCAATCACCGGAAATCCCTAACGAGAATGGTGGGCGGGGGCACTGCCTTTCTTTGTTTTCAGCTAGAGGCGAGCTGACTGAACCTACCTCTCTCCACCGACAGCTAATTGCGATTTGACCGAAAAGCCTTCCCGAGTGGACCCACCCCTCGATCCTAAAGCCAAAGGCACTCTTAACTTCAGGAGAAGAGACACCTTCTATCGTCGTTAAGATCCCATTCACTCACTTTATTATATACGTAATATGACTAGCGAATTTAAAAAGAAAATAGACCTGCCCAGAATCCCCAGCCTCCCCAGGTTGAGTGCCTTTCGGCCCTTCGGGAGCAGGTACATGGAACTAGATAGATAGATCAGATAGACAGATAGACAGATACTTATTATGAATGACAGGTGGATAGAGGCAGATGGAGACGGATGAGCACAACTGAACTAGATACAGAGAGATGGATACAGAGGGATAGAGGCTTTTGGATGCATCTAGAGGCGGATAGATAAGGACGGATAGAGACAACAGCAGGATCGGAGATAGGAGACGCGATCTGTTAACTCAGGCGGTTGGCATTGGGAATTCATTAAGGCAGGCAGGCGAATCATGACTGGCTGGGCTGGTCATAATCTGTCAGGCATTGGGGAAAGGCTGACTGGAGTTGAAAGCTTTATCTGGATGCTTGCGAAGGCTATTGGCTCGCTTCAGAACCCGCATCTGTTAACTCAGGACCCACTCACTGAACAGGAAGGTGTTTGGCTTTCCCAAGACTATGCTATTTTTCGGTAATTTTACTTAGTTCGTTAGCGAAGTAGAACTGGCTGGATGGGGCCAAGACTATACCTAAGTGTACGCCTAACGACTTAATTTAAGGAAGGAAGTTAGTGGGCTAAGATAGACGAAGTGTAACATAAATAGATATTGCTTTGGATCGCTAACTCAGTCAGGTGTGGTGTTTTCTCTCTATTTTATCTCTAGTTACCGAAGGCATACGAGGACTTCACTTAATAGAGAGCCTTCGAACCTTAAGAAAGAGGCTCGATAGAGAGAGACGGATGTCTGTTTGTTGTGCTAGAGAATGCTTTCCCTAGACTTCCTTTGCCTAATACACCTTCTTTTTCGTATCATCTGGGCTTATTATTCGATTCGTTAGATGGGCTAGACGAAGTAAGAGAGAAAGAGATAGAATATGGTTTATCCGCTTGCATTAAGCTTGCGGGAGCCAGAGCTACGCGTAGGAGGTCCTGTCCTGAGCTCAGAATACTGCCATTCTCAATAATACTCGCCTCGGACCAGAACAGACATGGCAAGGAAGAATGGAAAGGGTGGAGTCCAATTCGACTTACTTCCTTAATAATGACACTTCATTGGATTCGCAGGTTGATATTAAGCGAATTCTTTTCTACGTTAACTCCTTTACCTATATCTCTCTTGTCTATCTCTAAGGCATTCTCTTAAGGCATTCTCTCTTGCTTGCCTATCTCTAAGGCATTCTCTCTTGGCTACCTTACGGTCAAGGCCCCCAGAATACTTACTCAAGGCTCTTGCTTGCCTATCTCTGCTACGGGAAAGCCTCTCTTGCCTATCTCTCTTGCTTGGCTACGGCCCCCCAGAAGACTTATATCTAAATAAGGGCGGAATGAACGAATGAATGCCTTCGGAAGTGCACCTTAAATCGAAAATAATAGGGCATTGGATCGTATATTATTCTTTAAGGTGATCCGGTGGAAGCAAGTTTAAAATTGAAGATCCGAAGCACTTAATAAGAGGAAGATCCCTGGAAACTGCTTTATTTAGAATAGGGGTGCAGATGGAGGAAGGTGAATGGCGGGTTGGTGATTATCAGGAGCCAGCGATACGTATGACTTGCTTGTGGGTCTACGACGAATTGGTTGGCCTTGCACCCAATGACGGATCCTTCCTATACATACATCCGTCAGGCTATGGAGTTATGTCTTCTCTTTATGCTATCTCTAGGTACCGAAATGATACGAGCATCTATTTGAGGGGAAGAAATATAGGACCGCCAGCGTAACACCTACCGAGAACCAGCAGAGCAGCTTAACCGGGAATTGACTGGATTTCTTTTTTTTTTCCGGTATGGGATCTTCGCTCTCATAATCGATATTTTCAGCATTCAAATCGAGATATTCTGAAATAGCGTAATTACATATATAATAGCAGCCACTTATTTCCTCGGCGAAGGATTGACCTTACCTGAGCTATATAAGGGATAACCTTCTCTAGCGATTTGAGGTACGTTAAGTGACTCGACCATAAGGGAGAGGAACGTAGTCGCTCGACCATAAGGGAGAGGAACGTAGTCGCTCGACCATAAGGGAGAGGAACGTAGTCGCTCGACCATAAGGGAGAGGAACGTAGTCGCTCGACCATAAGGGAGAGGGGAAGAAATCTAGGTTATGCAGGTACTGAGATATGGCAAACTGAACAGTAAGGCCAAGTGTCTCTGTTGTGAGGGTTAATTACGTATATAAAGCTTAATTACGTATTTGTTATATTTAATTTAACTGAACCGAGTGAAGCTTATTCAGCTTTTAGTTTATTTTGGTTTAAGGTGTGAGGTTTCGTTCGTTCTTCCAGGCAAGGACTTCGTCGCTATTGTAAAACAAAAGTGTTGTAGTTGTTTTTTTAGCGGTTGTTGTTGGGAAGGAAAAAGATATATGGGGTTAAGCGACCCTCATATGGATAGGCTTTCTCTACTTTACAGCAGGTATACAACCCTGCCGCGATTGACCTTTGGAAGGCTCCCAGCTTCGGATAAGGAAATCAAATGGGGTTGGATCTCAAAGGTTGGCTGCAGCTTCGTTCGTTGGGGTTGGGTGGTTATTTTTCTCAGGTATTGGAGGTGGTCCATTTTGCTATATTTATCTATTTACTGAACGGAGGGAAGCTGACTTTACTTTAGGGGGGGGATCTCCCTCACAGTTCCAGGCTAGGAGTTAGTCGTTTTTGTTCAAAGGGATTAGTTCTCTTTCCTACTCGTTCTGGTAGTTCAGCTTCACTGGAGGGTTTTGGTTGTTAGCTTTCTTTGATAACATTTTGTAGATAAAGGTATAGGGAAGAATGACTAATAGACGGCTTAAGTCAACGTATGACATTACGACTTCCCTTATTATGCTATGAATGTACAAAGACATATGGTCTCTTATTGAGACGACCTTTTTAACCGAAGGCATATAGTTTTGTGGGATAGGGGACCGTCCTATCTAAGTGTCATCGGCGCTTACGGCAAGCGTTCGGTGCGGATCATGTTCCCGAACGGGAGGTACGCCCAGCCCCTGTTATATTGCCTTTTTTCTATCTTTATGGCATGGCCTAGGACACTGGGTAAACACTGCTTATATAGACATCGAGGGGCAAGGTGTGTAAGGGCTCTTCCTTGGGGAAGAGAGCTGGTTCGGGTGATAGCGGGCGAAGAAAAGATAGCGTGCTTGTACTGGGAGTGGTCAAGTAGGTAAACGAATTACCAACCGAGTTAGCCGCTCGGTAAGTAGGAGCATCTACTAATTGAAGCGCTCTGAGCTCTGGGCTTCGTGGACCAAATGGAATCTCGAGTTCAGAATGGAGAGCGTTAGCTACCACGTCCCGGCATAACCTGACTCTAGTATGACCACTCCTGGTTCTGTCTTATTGTTTTGTTTTGTTGTAATAGAAAGATAGGCGTTTCCAACAGCTGGCCAAAAATCCCATACCGCGATTCACCTATGGATGGCCTCCAGCTTTGGTTAAGTAAAGGAAAGGTGAATCAAAGTGGGATCTGATTTCTTGTTTAGATAGGATGTTTATTAGTTCAGTTTCATTATGGTAGTTGTTCCAGTTTGTGATATTAGTTATACATATACGGAGCCGAGGGAAACAGATGTAATTTATAGGGGCTAGTTTCCTCTGGAGCTTCAGTACTGGGGGTTGGTGTTTCTTCTCTTTATTAGCTGCCTTCTCAGATAGTGTTTCCTGTTTAATGGTTTGCTCTTAGTCTTAATCGTTTATTTTCTTTCTACATTCTGGTTTAAAGCAGGGACGCTGGCTAATAGCACTAAAATAAGATAATACAGGATAGTGCGATCACCCCTCATCATGCCAGAACGAGCAAAGGCACTTGGTCTCTTCGGAGGCATCCTTCTTTCTTAATTGAAGACATGTGTTTCGTTGCGCGATAGGGAACAATTTCTCTAACGGACAGCGACACTCGCGGGGAGTGGTTCGGTCTTATCATGGTTCCTGAACGGAAGGTACACCCAGCCTCTGACACATTGTTGTTTTGTATCTTTTTTTACCTGGGACATTGGGTTGATCACTCTTATCAAAATAATTAAGAAAGTGTGCAAGATCCCCTATTGGGTGGATCCGGTCCTTGTGGTAGTGAGCGATGAAAAGATAACGTACTTGCTATGGAAGCTGGCAAGGGTTGGGCGAACCAACAACCGGGCTAGCTACTCGGTGAACAGGAGAGAAAGATTCGACAGATTGAGATCGATATCGATCTCCCCTCCCAAACTATCCCCTCTTTCAAGATCAGATCGAGAGGTTTTTCTTCCAACGGAACTCCCATCGCTCTACTTCTTCTTCCCTCTTCAAGCTCGTCCTTCTATTCCCGATTGAAGAAGAGCTTCAATTCCTTCCACTCTCGCCACTGATTCTACTGAAAGTTAAGTCACAACTTAAATTGAATGAACTAATAATTAAATTGATTTGACTTCTTTCAATGAAAGTTTCCAACTTACTATATTATAATATAAGCGAGGGATTCGCGCCTACCATAAACTCCCAGTCGTGAACTTCCTTTACCTTTTACAAAACCAAGAAAGTAAACTAGAGGAAGGGGAGTTTTCATTATACAGGATGGAGAATCAATAGACCTCTTCCCTATTGTCGACAGATAGACTCGTACTTCTTTTCTTCTTCCTCTTTAAAGTTCTCTCTCTTCATTGATTGATTTTGTTCCCACTGAAAGAAATGGAATAAGCAACCAAAGAACCCAACCAAGCGATTCTCCTTGACCCGGCAAAGAAATAAAGGAACGAACGGGATTCCATCGCCGAGTCCATTCCATTATGGGATCAGCGGCTAATGCTAATAGAACTGATGCGCCTCAGAGAGTGTCCTTTCCCTCTCAATCAATGCCCGAGCATTCCATACATCACCATCGAACTGACATTCTCTGCACTGAGTTCTCTCAGGTTCCAACTCTTTTTTTTCCGTAAGAGAAAGGGGTTCCTGCATCGACTATGGATGGAGTGAACCAGCTCATTCAATTTCTAAGTCAGAAGATGAGACTCATCAGGAAGAACTGGATTGGATAAAGCATCCGAGTTCGCGGATTCATCTGTTGAAGCATACCCTGAAGCTACAGCCGAAGAATATGAATATAAGATGGTTGGTAAGTCGATAGTACGAGTGCTGCTTTCAGATGCATTAAAACCCATTATTTGTAGCCTTTTTAATAAATATATATATTAAGTAGAGGAAGGACGTAGCTGGCACAATCAGGGAAATGGAGGCACCAGCAGATGCAGTTTTTGGAGAAGAAGTAGTCGTTTTTCCTGTTTCTGGGGAGGAGGATTTCTATTTTCATAGGGATAAAGCTGTTGTTGAATCTTAATGAGGGAATATAGTTACATCCTCCTATTACTGAGCTGGCCCTCAGGTTAAAGCAAATGGGCATAGGATTGATTGACCTCATAGCAGATAGGATAAGGAGATGAGAGGGTAGGAGGAGAGGAGTAGTTAAGTCCTTACTCTATTCCTTGATCAGGAAAATTTAGAATTTATAATTCCCCGATTCTCTGCTAAGTGTATTCAGACAATCTAGTCTTTTGCTATGGGTTTTTCATAATAAATCATTGGCCCAGTGGAGAGTCGTGAACTTCTAGCCACTAACCCACCCTCTTTTATTACGATAAAATTACTAACTTTTTCTGAGTGCTCCTACTTTCCGAAACCGCATGCCATAATGGATTCCCGACCTGCTTTACTCACGGCGTAAGAGGATGAATTGAAAGAAAGAGCTAAAGCTCCCATTGGAAAGAATTGCTGGAAGAACAAAGGCCGACTCAACAAATGAACGAATGAGCAACTCGCCAGGCTCGAACTGGCACTGGGCTGATATTAAATAAAATATCGCCAATCTTACCTCAACAGGAGTTGCTTTGGTGACGCAGTTCGGGCAGGTCAAAGGTGATCCTCCAATCCGGGGAGAATCGAGAGGGACCTAAGCGAGGCCGATGAGTGATACGAACAAAAGGGTTCCATAAGTAATTGGAGAGACCCTCGATTCTTCGGGTGTCAGCTGAGAGACCTAGGAGATTATACAGTAGGAAACCGAAGTAAAAAGCTAAACATATGCATGGGTATACCCCCCAACTCCTGTGTTGGCGTGAGGGGATTGGGGAATCATAGAAGGCGGATTACCAACGGAACCCTAAACGTGAGGTGGTCAGTCCTACTCCCTCGAGTGCCTTTGCAGTTAGCAGCGGAAAGAGATAATTCCCTCTACAATGACGGTACGAAATCGATCGGGGACTAGGAAACGAATCAGTTCGTTTGACCGTTCCTCTCTCTATCGCTCGAGTCACCTCCGTTACCTTTCGATTGCTAAACATCATCGGATAAAAGGGCAGCGAAGGCTACTTGAAACGAAGGCTGCTTGAAGCCTTATAAATGAGGCGAAATGAGGAACTTATAAATGAGGCGAAATGAGGTACGTTAAGTGACTCGACCATAAGGGTGTTAACGCTCACTCATCATATGGGTGAGGGAGAGGAACGTAGTCGCTCGACCATAAGGGAGAGGCGATGCGACTTGATCCCAAGCGAAGGCGACATGATCCATGAGAAGAGGCTTCATATCCTCGAAATGCTGTGAGCGCTTTTTGTTACCCCTAAAGGGGCACCACTGAGACGTATGACTTATATGCCCTAAAGGGGCATCACATGGATTCTATCCGTGAGAAGAGGGAAAGCGATATATCCGTGAGAAGAGGTCTTTTTTTTGCCCTCACCCATGAATGGATGAGTGACTTCGTTCCTCGCCCCTTTTGGTCGAGTCACTTAACGTACCTAAAGAGTAACACTTTGAGATTAAGACTTTCTTTTTAGTCCTTCTTTAATGAAAGGGAA
>Ga0316215_1000154_pt1 | contig 11871 bp, 3 predicted proteins | sample NRE5metagenome_FD_207796 | JGI IMG/M metagenome (GOLD analysis project Ga0316215, IMG submission 207796) | Spruce roots microbial communities from Maridalen valley, Oslo, Norway - NRE5 | ecosystem: Host-associated > Plants > Roots > Unclassified | place: Norway: Oslo | collected 2017-09-15
TCCTCTCTATCTCTAAAGGAAGGAAGCAACCCTACCCCGAACGAGCAGATACGGACAGATCCTTTCTCTCCTGCAGTAGCAGCTACCCCACCCCTATCCTTGTCGCATCAGTCCGTTCCTTATCGATCATAATTACTAATCGACTAAGTAAGGGATCGCGAGGGCCGCGCCGACTACCTTCCCTTCGGGGCATGGGCATGAGAGATCCCTAGCCAGCCAGTCAGAACGCTACGGGATTGATAGGGAAGGAAGAACCCCCGCAAGCCAGCCTGAAAGAAATTACCAATGCCTTCCTTCCGGCAGCCTGAGTGAAATCTTCCTGTTCAGTCAGTGAGTGGGAAGCCTGAGTGAAATGCCAGCCTTATTCGGGTTATGATCTATCCTTGCCACAAAATTAACTCTAAGTTGCCTACGGTAAGACGAGCTCAGTATAAGTAAGTCTCGTCTTCTTTATACGGATATATCCGCCCGCTAACTCAAGCGGAAAAGAAAGCTACCCACGAGCGATAAAGAATTGGGTGGGACAGTTACAACCGATCAAGCGAAACGCGGAACCCAGTCTGCTTAGTCCGACGAACGAGCGAGAGGGTGGTTATTCATATACTCACTCGGTTATTATATTATGTAATAACGAACTATCCTCTCCCTCCCCTATTCCTTCGGACCCTGCCAATGGTTCCTCGAATATTTGTTCTCACCCACTCGCTCGGTAAGGATGCGTGCGATTGATTCTGCGTACGACCGGGGGAGACGTACGACCAGGGAGAGGGAAAGACCATGGGGAGATTCCTCTTTTGATCAATGAGGAAGAGAAGGAAAGGATTACCTTTCAATTGCCAAGAAATGTTCCCTAGCTATAGATCCGTAGGGAGTTATTGCTACCTATCCATTCCCTTTACTCATGAGCAGGTATGAGCTACTTGATACGAGCTACTAAGGTACGTACTACTCCAGGTATGAGCTACTCGATATGAGCTACTCCAGGTAAGAGCAGTTCATGAGGTAGTGACACGTACTACTACTATCCCCACCAGCCAGTGAATCTTTTCCCAGCTTGAGACAGTAGGCGGGGTCAATTCTCTTCCCAGCCAGTTCATACCTCTTCCTTTATTACTATTACGCGGGAACCTAAGCATGGGTAGAAAGAAGGCCCAGCCAGCCTTTGGGACCTACCTTACGCGGGTTTCACTGGACCCATCATATTCTATTATCAAGTTACCACCCACGCACCAACGGAGATAGCCTATAGAGAACTAGCTACATGCCTACCAAAAAGAGGCAAGGATGCATAGTCTAATTAGCAAGCTGGCAGTTCTCTATCTAAAGGACACCTACCAATGAAGACCATGTTCACCATACAAGTGACAAGCCTGCATATTCTAATTAGCAAGTCTCCATTTCTACAGGGTCTACGATTCAACCATGCAAGTGGAAAGCCTGCATCGTTCATTAGCAAGTTCCCTTTTCAAAGAGGGAATGCCTAGTGAACATACATACCATTTTGGCCATGCAAGTAAAAGAGTGCATAGTCTACAATAACACCCATAATGAAACTACAATAACTACAATTCAAACAGTGCATCGTTCTAATAGACATACTCTATCTACAGCCTATCTACAGCGCTCAGTCTAGCGAGGCTCGCTCCATCCATTAGACATTGCCTACATTAGGACATTGCCTACATTCTATTCATTGCCTACAAAAAAAGAAACTATTTATTGCTGACATAAACTAGACATTAGGGTCTCTATCCATTCATTAGGGCCTCTATCCATACAACACAAACTATCCATTATCCTCACCATGAACAATGCTAGGGTGCATAATATATTAGCAAGTGTCTGATAATCATAGGGAATCAACACATGGGCACTAGGGCATAAACTAGACATTAGCCACCCAACTACTAATTATATATAGGGAATACCTTATGAGATCACTAGGGAATACCTAATGACGATTAATACCATGTTAACCAACCAAAATGTCAAGGGTGTTACGTATATAAGCTAGCCTATGATTTCACGAGAGAATTACACATGACGATTGCTACCCATTTTGACTATTTAAAAAGCTTTTGTGTAACGTATATAAAGCATGTGTCCAATTCTATCAAAGGATCAACGGCACAACAGATACAACGAAGGGTTCAAAACGGATACCTCGGATACACGGGAAATAAAATCCTATATAGGTTATTACGGGAATAGCGGATTGGGAATTGATTAATAGTTTACATTTCAGGGTCTCTACAACCTATAGAATCATGGTTTGTACAGGCCTTTAAGTAAAGATTCTATTACAGACTTAACCCACCTATGAATGGATTAAAACACCCATGAATTCAGGAATGAACCATGAATGAAGGAATTAACTGGTCTAATAACGACTATAAATAGTGACCTTACTTATAATAGATATAAGGATCTAACTCCAACTCTTTAATATTTCTTTTTACACACCATTCTATCGTGAATTTCCCAGTGCGACTACTTTCACTTTCACTCCTACATATCTTAAGGCTTAGGATCTCTTTGGCTATACATAAAGACATAGCGGTATACTAAAGGCATAGTGCTATACATTAAGGCATAGGAAGTTATATAGTGCATCTTATATAAAGAGCATTAGCTACAACAAGGATAGAAGTCTCAAGTTGACTAATGAATAATCTTAGATTGTACCATCCCATGTATCCTGACCCGAAACCCATCGTTCATGGGCCTTTAACCTCACTTTTTCATAGCAAAGGCACCCGGACCCTGGGAATCGGTATAAACCCCAATCCATGCAGGGGTAGCTACTACTGCTACTTACAGAGGATATAACCACCCTTAACCTTTTATCGGTCTCTCCTCTTATTATTAGGTTTTAGTACTTTATTTCTATTTGCTTATTACTTAAAGCCGGGGAAGGATCCCCGAACCCCTCTCAGAACTAGCTAGTATGCTTAAGAAGATAAGAGTAGGGTCTATTATGTTGCTTACGTATAGAAATAGAAACTACTAGGAGCTCTCAAGTATGCTTGATATTATTGAAAGCCTTATTAGATATAATAAAGTATATATTAAGTATATATCAGGGATCTCATAACTATAACAGATTTCTATTGCACACCATACGTAGGGTCTCGACAGAGACACCTTTCCTGGACTAGAGAAGGAAAGGATATATTACCAGCTGAACTATATTAACTCCTATTCCTCTATATTAAAGAGGACATTGCTTGGTATACATAAAGACATAGGTAGAAAGATACTGCATCGTATAATAACAGCAGCTACGAGGAGATCAGTATCAAGTTCACTAAAGAATATTCAACGGTTGAACCATCCCCTGTATCCTGGATTAAGTAGGAGCTTTAGTTTAGATAAAGGATTAAGTGTAGCAAATAGAAAATATGCTTTCTATATATAATAATATATCTGGATATGCTTATCCAGAAAGGAACCCTATCCAGCTTACCTAATATAATATAGCAGTTATCCCTAATATATATATATAGCACATATCGTTTGCGGTTCTGTTACTAAGCCGAAAATAATGTAGCTACCCACATCATTAGCTATATACCATATACACCTACTCATGCGTTGGCTATATCCTAACCTAGTGATCTATAATATCCTTTAACTAGTCCATATATACCTGGTTAGTACTATAATATCCCTCGATCAGTAGCACGGGTAAAGGCGGGGAAAGAAGCCGTGGACGCAGCCCTTTACGCAGCATATATAGATATGGATAATACCTAAGCATTATATAATCCCATATCTCATAGTTAGTAAGGCACATTATTATGATATATCTAAGTATAGTAGATAATAGATAAGGAACATGAGCAATACTAGCATAATTGGCATACTCTACTATAGCCAGTCCTATCCATTAGATCTACTTCTGGTTATGACCCATAAAGCCATAGGATAACCTCAATTATATATAATAGGTTATCACTATATCTATGCTTCAACTGGATATATAAGCATATAGACAGATAGGTAGGGCCCTAGTTATAATACTAAAAATAAACTTGATATAGCAACATATAGAGAGGACTGAAGAATATATGCAACTAGCAATCAAACGTATATACAGCCATGCGGATTCAGATGCTTGCTCAGATGCTACCTTTGCTTCTAATGCCTCGAAGAGAAAGTGCGAACTATAGCTTATATGCGCAAGGATAGACGTGTACTGTATCCCCAAGGAATGGATCTCGATCTCTATCTATAACTGGAAAAATGGATGCTTAGGTGGAGGAGGAGCTGGAACTGGCTGTGCTGTTGGCTCGGATGCTTACTAGGATGTTGGCGTATAGACTAAAGTCTATTCGGGTGGATTCAAAATAGGCTCCGCTACAAGATATAGAGTGGATTCGTGCCATAGCTGGATTCATTGGACAGATTCATATGTGTGCCAATAATATATCCTTTCCTGTTTCCTTGTTTGAGAATAAATAGCACATAGTGACCAGGGCATAGGACTAGGGCGTAGGATATAGATACCTTGCTTTACTTGGTTTACCGAGAAGAGGGTCCGGTTCGTTCAGTTCCCAATCCAGTTCCGGTTGATCAATATTGAAACCCAGAAGTTGGTTGTTTCAGATACATAAGATTCAATGCCAGCAATTCGAGATCTATTCGTAGGTGTAGCACGTCATTTCGATCTATGAATTGACTAAGCATTACATACAGAATTACTACAGCATGAACTCGTGCAATCACAAGCTAAATCACTATTTGAAATCTACATGCATCGTATCATAAGCATCATACTAAAATATATCTATGATTCGTAGAGGAACTAAATGAAAAACGCTAAAGAAATGTTAGTTGGCTCACCCGCTAGGGTGAGGAAAAACACGCTTGCTCTTATTCCTCAATGAGAACTACGAGAGAGAAATGCACTTGCTGTTATATTACGATGCAAATGACACATCGAACAGTTCATGATGCTCCTCTTACTCCCGATGGTCAATCGAGGGCTCCGCTCCTCCATTTGGTAAGATCAAACAGGGTGAAAACGGTGCTCAATATTTCGTATAGTAATTAGATCTGATCTTCTCTGATTCATAGATAGATTTTAGAATGATGCTTATTATACGATGCAAGGAATACAAGTAAACTAAACATAGGAACTATCCCGGTTTCTCCACTCAACATACACAACTTGTTTCCTATTCCTATAAAATGGATCCTCAATGTGGTCGCCGCCTCAATGTGTTCGAATGACAACCAAGGATGAAATCTGCCATCTGTACAATAAATCTCATGGGGCCTAGACCATTTGACACCAACAACTGGAGCTAGATTGAGCCTCGCTATACTACTGAGGGAAAGAGTCTATATTGTAATCTAAGCCACCATGATAGTTCTCGAACAATCCCTTTATCAGTCCCTCTAGTTATTAAACAATCCTTTTCGCAAAGAGATATTATTAAACAACACTTGGATAAGGATCTCTGATTAGGAACCAATCCTTTTCGAAGGAGCTAAACTGGAGGGTTTCCTTTCTATCTGGTCTCTATAAACAATACTCAAGAAGAGAAGGTATGTCTTTATCGATCTTTGTTGTTGATCTAAAGACTTTGCTTTGCTCTCCTGTGTTGGGTTTGAGTTAAAGTATCTAGTAGTAAGGATTCCTCAGTGAGTAAGAGGAGTTGAAGTCAAGGTGTTATTCTATAGAGGCTCCTCTCTGAAAAGCATACTTTCTATTCTAAGCTATTGACTTTAGAAATAAGAAAGGAAGGGGGAATAAATGAGCTCCAGCGAAGAAGCTTATAAGCTCGCATGGAGAAGTTTACTTTGCTAAATAAAAACTTTAGTTCTAATTGCGGTATTGTTAATATATTATGTCGCCATGGAGACGTTTTAACCTAAGTCCTGCTGGCCCATGCTACTATGAGCAAGTTGAAAGCGCATATCTACTCTAGTTAATCTATGATATTGCTATCTCTACGTTGACACTTACTTCTGCATATCCACATTTTCATTATATCTCGGCATATCTACCTGGCGATGAACCGGACCTTCTACTACAACTACAATCCGAGATCTCTCTAGCCTGTGCTATGATGGGGCAGGTTTGCCAGCAGCGCATGGATACACGTTCTATAGTCGCATGCTGTTCTAGACCTTTTATTGCCCATAGATAAAAGTTTTACCTTTCTGATGAAGAAGGATCTGGAAAGTGAATAATCTGCTGAAGAATCTGCTTTACAGATTATACTGGCATAGATACGTTATGATACCCGCATCTCTACGTTTAAAACCCTGCCATTCATTGTTGGTAGTTCTCAATCTCTTCTCTAGTTCGAATTGATATATATGAGCTCGCGCATGGAGAAGTCCTAGCCATGAACCCCGGACCTACTACAATCTATTTTCATATTTTATATTGGCATATTATCCTGGCAATGAAAAAGAATAATACTTCATTCAATGTGACCTAGTTCCAAAAGAATAAGACTAGGGACTAATACTAGAGCAAAGTCCATACCGGAACCGGACTAAAGCCAGCCAGGTGCTGCTGATGCCAGAGAGCTAGGCTAAGAGAATCCACTTGGTGACTCTACTTGGGGTGGAACAACTACTACAACTCCTCAAAAACTATTAATATACGATCTTGCATAGATACGTGTTCATATATAATATAACCATATATACGTATTACACTTGGATTCGCACCTATATGTTTCACACTTGGCAGATATAGTAGCATATCTCCATGTTTTAACATATGATCTCACAATAGAATAGACATTTTACACCTTGGACTTGTTGCATCGATACGTTTCATCACTTGCCAACATACCAGTAGCCTCTCATTGTATTGCCGGGAGTCCCCCCCATAGAGGAGGTCTGGACCAACCACCAACCTTACAATTCTCCATGCATTCGTAACAACAAACAATATGTTTAGTGTTTCCTAGTTGTTCCAAAAGAAAGAAATGAGAACAACAACTTTAATCTAATTAGTGCAACTCTTGTTTAATGAGCCTTAGTACCACCAGACCACCAACAACTACAACATCTCGTTACTAGACGAGCTTGCATATAAGAGAGACGTTTTGCCTCTGCCTATCATTCATATTCATAATCTATTTCCATAAGACAATTGGCTGGGCTCTAATACGCGCTTGGACTCGCATAGATACGTTGCTCCCCGGCGGGTCTTATTCTGCTATCTCTATTCTTAGGAACAGGGTTAAACGCATATATACATTTCCACTTGGACTCGTATATCCACATGTTACTTACTATATTATATATTTGCATATCTCTACGTCCTGGCGGCAATGCTATGGCACAGGTATAAAAAAATTGCATGGATACGTTGGTTTAACTTGCCCAGATAGATGTAGCCACCATCTTAGTTCGGGCTAGTTTATATGCTGGATCCACTACTAAGCCAGGTGCCCCAGAGCTGGGCTCTTCTTCTAATCATTTCCACTTGGATTTGCATATATATCTACGTCCAGGCCTAGTCTCCTCTCCAAAGCCAGCCCCATATGAGAATACCACGCTCTACAGAGCAGCTGTTTGACTCTGGACTAGGCTCTTCCTAGACCTACTATCACCTAGTAGAGTTATGGCCATAGATCAATGTTAATATATTATGTAACATAGAGAAGTTTTAACCTATGATCGGCATAGAGAATTGGTCATGGCCACGTAGCTGACCTACTAATTCAGCCATCTCCACTCTACGCGCTACTACTATATGATGTAACCTACCTTGGCTCTAACCTTGGGCTCTACCTTGGAACAAACTAGAGCTCTCTCTGTTTTTCTTGTGAAAGCCAGGTATAACATACTTTTGACATGGAGACATTAACACTTGAACTAGCCCCATATCCACTCTACACTTGTTCATATATTATATCAGCATCTCTACCTGCCTGCCATGAACAACATGCCTGTTCAATTCATATAGTCTCTATACTTGGTTCATATATGATGTCGGCATAGAGAAGTGTACCTGGCACCAGATAAACTCTAGTTCTTCTTTCTCATTAGTTAGTGCTACTTTCCACACTTGGTTACAGCGAACAACAACTATGGCGGGTCTAAACTTGTATATCTACGTTTCACACTTGTATTAATATGTGTATATATGTAATATAATATATTAATACTAGTAGATATGCCGATATAAGATATTAAAAAACTAGTAGGGACCTTTTCATTCAACGTGTCTATGGTCATATAGTATATTAACTACGTGGAGACCACCCAGAGTAACCAAGCGGAGTCTATCTGAGCCCAGCAGCTCTGGCATCAGCACCTGGCTTATAGTGATCTCCTCCAGCATCAACTAGCATTCGTTAAGCGGATTCTCTTAGTTGTTGAGCCCAGCATATTCTCTCTCTTTTTCAAAGAATAGACACAAGTGAAATTCTCCATGCACTACCTGTTTTCTTTGTCACAGAATGGATACTAGGTGCACTTGGATTGAACTCCTCTGGGGCTATGGCCTTGGCACATTTCCCATGGAAAGCAGCTAGCTCTAGCTATCTATAGGGGGTCTTCTTTCTTCTGGGGCTTTGTTGTCTAGGATAAATTTGAGTTATAGAGATAGAATTCAGTATGCCAGGACTTAGCGAGTTCAACCTGCCATAGTGCCAGGACGACGTAGAGATGTAATCTCATATATTAATGGAGATGCCAATATCGCATATTAACAACGTCTATATGCCAATATCCTAGGGGAAACCCAGGTTATTCAAATTGTCAAGGTGAAAACGTCTATATGGCCATATAATATATGTATGAACATGTATCTATGCGAAATATAGGATGTGATATTTGGCTTTCACAAGCAACAGATAACACATGCCTCTTTGTTGTTGAATTGCTGTTTAGTAGATCCAAGTGCATCAACACCTGCAACTACAAGGTAAACTTATCTATGCCAACATAATATATTAACCACGTGGAGAGACCATCCACGTAAGCACCACCGGTTAGAAGAGACTCGGACCAGGTAAATCCACATGACCCGCACTTATAGGAGCCTAGTCCCAGCAGGCCCAAATAGGCCCATAGCAAGCAAGTAAATTTAAGATTGAATGGGTTCTATAAAAACTTCTCTATACACTTATAACCATGATCCAAGCTGATCCCAGGAGCCCAGTCAAGTAGTAGTCCCAGTCGAGTAGTAGCCCATACATAGTGGATTGGTCTGGAGCAGCTCTGTGGAGACCAGCCTCTGGCATGGCAGATAGACCAGGTAGAGTAGATATGCGATATCCCAAGTGAAAACTAGGAAGAGAGCTCTCTCTTTATTTAGCTTTGTCTCTTTATTTAGCTTTGTTAGACATGTTACATCATATAGTAACTATAGTGGAGATGCTGGTCTAAGAGGTGAACACTTCTATATGCCAAATGAACATTGGTATAGTTCAAGTGTCTCAACTTCTATATGCCAAATCTAGTTTGTTAGATATGGCCAGATATAATAATGGTCTTATTATGGTCTTATAGAAAGAGCTAGTGGAACTAGATTCTAGGTAGGAGCGTAGATATGCGAGCTAAAGTGTGATACGTAAAGATGATGGCTGCTCTCTCGTCTAGGAACACGACATAGGTGCCAAACTTCTCCATGCGAGTTCAACCTGCTACCATAGCAGCAGCATTGCCAGGTGGTAGATATGGTGGTTGTTCATTGCAAAGGCACACCATATAGTTGCAGCCCTTACAAGGCCTCATCACATAGTAGCTACTTACTCCAATCACTTACCCAACAACTAATTTGATTAACCCCACTATACCACCTTATAAGGGTACATATCTTACGATTAACCCCACCATTCCTACAATGCCACATAGAAATCCATACTAATATTATCAAGCTAGGACAATCCCTTAGGAAACTCCATAGTAGGTGCTACCATGTTAACAAATTTGATTACAGAACCCTAGGATTGTACCTCCTCTACCTGTGGTTCCACTAATATAGCCAACAATTGTAGTAGCATAGCCTCCACTTGGACATATGATTAAACCATACTTCAGGATACCATTGCATCCAAAGATCCAAGTTGTTATATTACCACATTCCATACCTAAATATGATAAGATGGGAGATGTATAATAACATCTTGCCAAATTGACTAACATCTATCAAGACTTGAAAGACTATCCAAATGTCATGCCTAAAATCTTCCCATACACACATTTAAGCATTGCTTTTAAGTGGTTCCAACATCTCTAAGAGAATTCCATTGTATTTTTAGCAGTTATGTGACTAGTTCCTTTCCATTTCATGGGGATAGTCTCACCCATCCATGGCTTCAGCTGTATCTTCTCCTTGGTCGTCATCACCTTAATTATGTACCTGATCGTACAATTTAGGGAATTCCTCGTCTTGGGGAATGCTTTGGTAGGGCGCATCCTCCTTTAATAATTTCCTCATTAAAGTCAAAGCGTAATTACATATATAATAATAGCATTGTCATAGGTCAGGTACCCGATGGCATTAATCCCTCCCTAATACTCCATAGATAGTTCCCTAATACTCCATAGATAGTTCGAGCCGGACCGGATAAGAACAATGATCGATTCACGCCTGTAGGGGAACCCAACCCTACCTTCTCTGACCCATTCGACACGGTTTCATTTCCGGAGTCCTGCAATTTGTACCTGAATCCCCCTTTCCTTGTATCTGCTTGTTCAGCCGGTTCAATAGTTCCGGAACCAGATGCACCGGCCCTTCCCTTCTGGGCGTATAGCGCTCGCTAGCGCTCGGCAGGGCCAAACAGTAGAACTACTGAAACCACTTCAGTTGGAGCAACTTGCTTGCCACGGAAGGAACAGGGAAACGGTCATAACCATCAGAAAGTGCATCGGAGATCGGAGCTGCGGAACTAAGATCCTGGGCAGTGCCAAAGAGCGAAGATCTGGCGCGCCAACCAAAGAAGAGCCCTAACTAACTAACTAACACATCTTTCTCCCTTTCCTCATGTTTTTTCGTAACAGCAACAGCCTTTTAGTGAAATGGATCGGGTGCTGGATCGTCCGTATCTTCTCTAACAACTCTCTCTCAGAAAGCCGACTACTACTGGCATGGCATGGCACATAACCTTCTCTGGGATTCGGGGTCACCGTCGACCTAATCATATTTATTTCACCGCTAGCTCTTGAATCACGAGAAGCCCTCAACTACAGAGTCGTAACTTATTGTGGTTGCACGTTCGAGCACTACTTAATTCGGCTGTGGGCTAATCGTCGACCTCAAATCATATTCAAGACGAACAGCTATTGAACGATCGCTTCACTCGTTCCTTGACAGCCCTCTTAAAGAACAATACCATCGAAAGGCGCCCTACCTAGCGCATAAAGGGACATCGGTTGTGAACACTTAGAAAGCAAAGTCGGACAGACCTTGAACCGGAAACACGCCTCCCTCTTTGGGTGTAATAGATGGCTTCGGAGAAAACGCTTTACCAACTAATGGAGGTGGGGGAAACGCGTTACCAACTAATGGAGTTATAGGAAAGCACTGCCAGTGAGACAGTTCGGTCAACATTGTATCTAGATCTATTCTATGTCAGCGGAACACAACTGGGGTATCTACTGGGGATTGGACATGGTTCCGCTTCTTCTCCACACCCGGGCCCGGGCGGGAAACCATGAGCGGAAAACTAAAAAGATTACATTACATTGGTTCGAGTGACTTGGAAACACCATTCTTTGTGCACAGATACGTCGGGTCGACCAGCTAGGAGATCATCGTAGGTTTTTTACCGTTTTGTAGTAATGACCACCCTTTACGGAGTCGCAAGGGGCCGGAAGAGGAAGCTACGAGAAAAGGTACACTCGGAGGGAGGCAATGAGAAGGCCTCGGAAGAAGGGAGGATGAATCGG
>Ga0316215_1000156_pt1 | contig 11569 bp, 6 predicted proteins | sample NRE5metagenome_FD_207796 | JGI IMG/M metagenome (GOLD analysis project Ga0316215, IMG submission 207796) | Spruce roots microbial communities from Maridalen valley, Oslo, Norway - NRE5 | ecosystem: Host-associated > Plants > Roots > Unclassified | place: Norway: Oslo | collected 2017-09-15
GATGTTCCAGTTCCAGGACGAGATAGAGATTATTATGTTGGTGGTGAGCGAGCCCGAGTCTGCTGCTTGTGATCGTGATCCTGTTCGAGAGTCAGACTATGATGTTCGAGATTGAGATCCAGAAGCAGATCCAGTTGTTTCATATCCTACAGTCAAAGATCGAAACATTTTGTTTGTTTCAATTCTTAAGCTATGAATTCATCCCACTATGGAGAGAACGATTGCAGCAGTCTTGAACGAAACTATAAGTCAGTCCTCTGCAAGCAAGCTTGAACGATTCAACAGTAGTCGAAGTTGCGATATTAACGTTAGTAGTGGTCTCATAGTCATATTTATCTATATGTTCATTATCGAAAGCGCCAGAGTCTGTTGATAAAGACCCAGAACCATAACCAGAAAGCTAAGCCAAGCTAGACAAAGCCAAGCCATCTAAGCCAAGCTAGCCCACAGCACTAATACGACCATTTAGAGCCAGCAGCCGGCGAGCCAGTAAGCCAGCCACCTAAGCTAAGCCATCCATCTAAGCCGAAGATCCAGACTCATATCCATATCCGGGTGCCCCGTTAGAGAACCAGAAGCAAAGGTACCCGCAGTTGCGACTTCGTTGAATCCTAATAAGCAGTTTCTCTTGTTTACTTAGAACCCATTGACCTATAACCACCATAAGCATAAGGTGGAAGCAACAAAGCAAGCAGCCAGGGTTAAACCATTGACGAAGGAAGCTCCATTGAACCACACCAATTACCCGTAGTACTTCCACTAGGGTTAGGGGGCTTACCTTAATATTAATGGAATGAGCGGTGTACCGGTTCAGTTTCCGTGGCCGGTGCCATAGCCGGAGTTATTGATCGAGACCTAGTAGAGCCCAGGGTAGGGACGTAGGAAGCATCGGTGGAAAAGGCAGGCAGTTAGAAAGCCTCGCCCAGTATCCTTTCCAAGTCGCTCGTTGATGACCACCAGATGTGCTGGTTGACCTGGAGCAGATCCCACGGATTGAGATCGATACCCATCATCAGCACTAGCACTACCCGTAGAGGCAGCGCTTCACCCCCAAGTTTAGAGCAGCATCCCCTACAATTCGAGTACCAAAACCCCCGTCCAACTATTGATCCCACTTATTATGTTCTTACATAAGTCATTGTTCCAACCATTGTGTTCCGACTGGCCCTTGTATATCATCCCTCCATGCGTGCTTTTTCCGACGACTTCTTTACCGGGCTATGCTACCTTTACCCTCGGCGGAGCTGGCTATTGAAATGGAAAGGATGCCCCGCTTCTTCCATCTTCGCTCCTGCCCCTACCCTTCTTAATAATCGTTCAAGTATTAATTAATCAAAGTGGTGGTACTTAAACTTCACCTGGCCCTAGTATTGCCCCTGCCTTTCCTACTGCTCTAGCTTCCACCTTTGACTCTACTCCCTCTGTCTTCGCTTCCGGCTGCTCCTGTTTATTTTACCCCGCTCAGCTGCTTTTCATCTTTGTTGCAGCAATCATCATATCTGAGCTGCCGAGAATAACCAGATCGTCAACGTATACTATGAGAATGAAAATCCCCCCCCCCTCATGCTCTTTGAGATAGAGATTGGAATCAAATGGGCATCGTGTGAACCCTTGCTCTAAAAGATGCTTATCAATCTTGATATACCAGGCTCTGGGAGCCTGCTTAAGGCCGTAGAGATACTTTATAAGTCGGCACACCTTCTGCTCTTGACCAGGTGCAACAAACCCCTCCGACTGAGACATATAAACTTCCTCTAAGTATGCAGAGGTAGAGGTAGATGCATTTGATCCAGTTGCTTTAGCTGCCGGTAAAGAGTCAGTCGATCCAGCTTATCCACCACCATCAGAACCAGCATCTTGCCCAGCATCCCTTCCCGTCATAGCTTCCCTTCTAGCTCCCATAATCTATTATATAATAATATCGGCTTATAATAGTTGCAGTTCGATATCGTGATTCCGTTCCAGATAGTGATCGTGATCCAGAAGCAAAGACAGCGGCAGAGCTAGATGTTGATCCGGTTGTTTCACTAGTTTAATATCTCGCATTTGATCCGAAAGGCTATCGAGAGAAAAGAAACTCATGGATTTTTCGATTGGACTTGAGGAAGGAAGAACCTCTAGTTGCTGGAGTCATTTTAAGGCTCGTTAAAACAGGCTTGGAGGAAGGTAATTCTTCTGGCCTATCATTCATTGGTTGGAGGAAGGCGAAATAAAGCCAGGTAGAGGTTGGTCGTTGTAGACTTCTTTTTCAGGCTCGTTCCCATTCTCGTGAGCCAGGTAGAGGCAGGTTCTTACTATTGGATTTTCTCTCTTGCCAGTCAGAGGTTGGAGGAAGGCGAAGGTCAAGCCATCCCTCTAAAAGGTGAAGTTCAGGGGCGAAGGCAAAGGCGAAAGACCGGTCGTTCCCTTCCGACTCGTGAGCCAGGTAGAGGCAGGTCATTTTAAGGCTCGTGAAAATAATGATTTCGCCCAGACCCAGTTTATGATCCAGCAGCAGGAGAGACAGAGGCAAAGGTAAAAAAGGCATAGGTGAGAGTAGCAAGGGTGACAGAACAAGTTGCAGATAGAGATGTTTACTTCGTTGACTCATAATCACTAATGGCAGAGGCGGCTAGAGATCTTCGTGCGGACAAGCTGTAGCTTTTCTTATACGAATCAAAAGCAAGGGCCGTTGACTCCAAGATCCGAGCAATGAATGCATTAAAGAAAGAAGGGGTTTAAGGTTTTCATTCAAGTTCGATTCTTATCAAATGCTGTTCAGTCAGAAAGAAGGGGCCTGCCCTATACTATGGATGGTCTACCTTCGCTCATGGCTATGAGTCTGATCCGCGGTAAGGTTATAGATAGCACTCTTTCTTCTTCCTTCCCCTGCAACCCGAGCACGTACTTACTAATGGGTGGCCCCGATATGAATGACCATCCGAGTACGAACAGTGATTTGTGCAATAATCAATCTGAAGATTCCTTCTATCCAACTCGACCCCAATCGAGATTCAATAATTATCAAAATGGAGGAATCCCAGGATGGCAGCTTTAAAACCTAGGTGTAGTGGGGTAGGATTCGGGTTCTGTACTGAGCTTAGTTAGGGGACTCCTCTCTGGCGATTCGGATAGTATCGAGTATACCCATCCCTCCCCGCATCTACTTCCGTCTCGCATTCCACGCTTCGCCCGCCCTTATCGAACAAATGAAAAAAGTGAAAGTACAGGACAGATGAATCGTCCTTATAAAGCCCCAGGAAAGCCAAGTATCTAAGTGCAGTAGCCTCTGCGACGTATTGCTTTAACGTATTGACTCGTATGACGGCGGTAGCCCCACTCACCCTTTACGATCTAGTTCCCGGCTGGTAAATAGCCCCCTGGACGAGTAGTCGGTCCCCTAAGGGTTGTAGACCTACTCAACCCGTACAAGTCTTAGCTCCTTAGGCCGGGATATTGAAACCGTATAGTAGTCCCTGAACCCCGTTAAGGAAGGAGCGACGGAACCAGTCTCTGGTGCTTACACTAGATGCGTTCGGACTAACCTTCCCCTTCGCGCTTTCATACAGCAGCAGACAATGCACTTTAATATAATAAATAGGCTTTTCCGCCTATTTTCTCGCTTGTGTTAACTCGTATATATAGTTTTATATTCGTAGAGCTCTGAAGGAGTCTAGTGCCAGTAAGACTCTCACATGCAGAAAAGTGCATGGATAAAATGAGTATGGGAAGCCTGAAAAGCTCACCACAGAACTAACTAAACAGACTGATCAGCTTTCTTTCCTTCCTTAGATACGCTATTAGAACTGCTCCATCCTTAATTGGCGTGAGGTGCCAACATGTAATTAAAGGTAATATTCAACTATCCATCTCTAATTCCCCCTATTTTTTCGGGGGAATTTCTCTTCGTTCCTTCGCTATAGGATCCCGTTTGAAGTAAGGTGAATTCCGCAAGGTTCTACTGGCGAGGGGGGAAGGTATAACCTTCCTTCCTTCTCTCTCTCACCCTCCGATGATAGATAAAGAAATGTTGGGCGAGACCGCTAGATCGGCAATATATTCTTTGGAGAATCCTTCCGAAAGCTGAGAAAGCGACACATAACGTAGGAAATTCGGAAATCCGGATTATTGGAGAGGATTGGGAAAAAACCAAATCCCGCCATAAATGAAGAACTCCGTTACCCATATGATAGCGCGGCGCTAATGAAGTGAGATTTACTAAGCTTAGAGCGACCTTCGGAAAATTGACGGAGAAACCTGAGGCAAGTTGGTATAAATTATCATAAGTGAGGCTGAAAAAACCTATTTCCAGGCCAAAAGGGGGACTGAACGAAACCATAGTGGCTAATAAAGCCCCGGGGATTCTATGGTAAATTGGAAACGTCGGAGTAAACTGCGGCTTGTGAATAGTAAGATGAGGTGATAACGGCCGAGTGATGTTCGTATTTGGGTTTACTAAGTTTCGCATGATTGGGGTTTACTAAGTTTCGCATCAAGGTGACAGGATTCGAACCTATGGCCCTCTGTACCCAAAACAGATGCGCTAACCGGACTGCGCTACACTTTGTCTCACCCCTGCTAATCCCAATGAAGATTCCTTCTATCTATGCTATGAATGCGGATGTGTGTGATCGATGAACACCAAAACCAACCCCTCGCTTATCATTTGTTTGGTCCGGAACTTGCCCTTACCTTCTTTCCTTCCTTCGCTATGCTCTTTGAGGGGAAGAAATATAGGGTTTTCACGCTCGACCATAGGGGAGAGGAACGTAGTCGCTTGTCCAAGTTACTTATTGATGAGGGGGGGCAAGGGTGAGTAAGCGAACTCTCGACCGGCCCCCCACCAAATAAGTAAATTGAGGGATAACCTTACCTTCGCTATGCTCTTTGAGGGGAAGAAATATAGAGGACCTTATATATGTAATATAACGCTTTTCGGCCCCACCCAATAAGTAACTCAAGGTCGAAGGTTGTGAAAGCTCCGTAGCAAGGACATTTAAAGGCTTCGTGAAATGCCAGTCTTCGTTCAATACTAGGCTTAGTTCAATACGCCAATGAGATATATCTTTCAAGATCCCCCTCACTTTATTGGATGAGTCGCCCCGGCCCCTGCTGCCGCACACAGAGTTTTCTCCCTTCACAGATCATTGATTCGCCAACCCGATTCATTCCTGTCCCCAAGGTAAGTATTTGTGTGAACGGCAAACAAGAGAATTTGAACTCCGGCAAGAAACGAGCTCAGAAATGGAAAGATTCCTGCTCCCGATCAGTCGTAATTCTAACTGCTTCTAGAGCCCAATCCCTTTCTTGGAGATCGAGCTGTTATATACGTTCTAAAAGAGTGGAGAGGATTTATATCATCTGCTGGGCAAGAATGGGAACCCCATGCATTAACTCCGAGCGGTTAAATGAAAAGCAACAAATTGCTAAAGGGCGTCTCGGAAAGTGAAAGAGTGGTAAAGGGGAAGAGTGCCTGACCCTAAGGTCTCATCTCCATCTCAATAAGGTATCATATAAAGGTTACCGGTTTTTTCGATGACGATCAATACTTTATGCCCTCACTGCATGACACCTAGACGCAGCAGCCAAATGTTGGACTCAGCCCGATGCCCACGATAAGAGATAAAGGCTAACACACTTCTCTTTGAATTCAGTATAAAGCCTGTTGGATGAGATGGCAGGTAATCAACCTTTCCTTTAGCCTAGCTTGGATAAACAAACTTTTCCTCGTATCCTCTTTCACCAGGGAAATAAATGAATGAATTGGTTGTCTCCCTCTCTGCTCAAACATTTGATCTATATGTTATATCATTTCTATAAAGCTTCTCCCGTAGCTGAAACCCTTGGCCTAGTAACCCTAGTGTAAGGAAACTTGAACGATGTTTATGGGATCGAAGACTAAGGTGAAGTCGTAGGTGCGGGAGACGTGGCACATGCCAAGCCTAAAACTGGTATGAAAGAAAGTGATGGTCGAAGTAGTGTACAGGGGATCTTATCTTTCGATATGGACGTGTATTGAGTCCATGTATTGGTATTGCCCTGTGCCATTTCATCGGTGGTATTGGTCGTGCTAGTGTCTTTATATCCATCTATGCCAAACATGGTAGGGATCTTTCGTGTAGTGTATTGGTATCATCCAGTGCTAGGCAGTATTGGTAATGCTAGTGTCTTTATTATGCCATTCCATGTTGCCGGGAGATCTATACAAGTTCTCATACAAAGTGACGGAATAGGCAAGGTGTAGCCCAATAAATAGAGGTGTTAGCTCGCCCGTACTAACATAAAACAGCAGGGGTACGTAGGATCAAAACAGCCGGTGGATGGATTCCGCTAGGCCAGTAAGGAAGCAGCAATTCCATTCTGTATGTAGGATGAAACAGGTTAGGGTCGGAGGTTTACGAAGCCTCGTGAATGAAGCCGCCAGGAAGAAAGAATGGAAGCATGTTGCCAGGAAGGCAAAGCTATCCTGCCTAAGTGAAAGGATTCAGAGAAGGCCTACGCTACTATATATAGACGGAATTGATTGCCGAGTGGACTAGCGTTTTTTATTGGTTCCAACTACAAGCGAGAATTGCTCGGCCTAATAAGCTACTTATACCTATAATATAGGGTATGATACGGATACGACAGCACTCGACCTCCTAAAGAAGCTGTTGGTCCTTTTCTCATCTATCAATTAGTTAGCAAAGTAAGAACAGGGAATGAATCCTCGTTTGACTTGCATGCGTCAAGCTAAGAGTCCCGGGAACATCTAGTTAATTCTTTCACTCAGCCCTTTTACTAATCGCGAAACAAAGCAGTAAAAATTGAAAACACCTATCAATCCGGTTCGCACAAATCTAAAACTAGATTAGGCGAGCTAGACATAGAATAGTCTGTATCTATCCCCCAAGGTGCTGCATATAACCTATTCCGCATATTTCCACCCCAGTATTCCCGTAATCATTCATTAGGTAGGGACTAGCCCTTTTTCTGGCCTGTATATTTTAGATAGGGAATTTTATAAAATGATGGGCCCAGCCCGAGTAGTTTCCACCTTTCCTTTTCTGAAACAGTCAAGAAGAATAGGTTCGCTTCCTCTCCCGTTGGTCGAGCCCGCTTAACGCTTCCTCTTTCTTCCCTATTAGCTCCCGTCCCAAAACTCTGTGATGGAGTTACTTTCCTTTCCCGCCCACCTGAGCCAACAGGAATAAGATTCAATTGTATAGGAGGAAGAAAAAATACGACACACTTTAAATATCCCAGCTACATACAACAATTTTCCATTCCATTTACTAAGCTTACTGGATAGTTTCCACAGGGCCCAATTCCACATGTCCTTTAATGCCAAGGGAAAAGCGACGTCGTATCTCATTCCTTTAGAACGCCCTATAACCTCCCACCCCTGTTAAAGAACCCAGTCTAGAGGAGCTGAAGACCCAAGAATCATACAACACTTTTGTATGGCTATCTTAGAGTCTGAAGCAGTGCTATATATATCTTGATCTTGTTCAGCAAGGCTCCTAAGTTGTGTTTGTCAAGCAAAGGAAACATCGCAGTATCATCCGCAAATAGGGATTCTATAAGTTTTGGCTAGGAAGTTCAATGCGCTTCACCGCCAGTCTAAAGATAGATAGCCAGCCAATGCATAGCCTTAGCAGCAATCACAAAGGGATCTGGAGCAAGAGGGCAACCCTGCCTAATATACTTTTGCAAAACAATTGGCTCAGTAACATAACCATTCATTAACAATCTAGCAGAGCCCTCTCTTCATAGTGTAGAACCCATACCAACCAGCTTTTCCAAAAAATTTCATCTGTTCGAACCATTCAATCGTAATAAGCTTATTCAGAGTGCATAAGGACCATCGCTGCTTCTTTACCAGAATCTCTTGCCCAATTCATTCCTTCCTTCTAAAGCTGTAAAGAGATTATCCACAATCTTCCTGCAACAAAGCCTGTCTGAGATTCTGTTCTGAGATCAAGTTTGGCATAACTTACTAATTCGAAATGCTAGGATCTTTACCGAAATATAATAAGGGGCATTTTAAAGGGCGGGTAATAGGTCTCCATTTTTGAACCGAGCACTTATCTCCTTACTTGGCAATAAGCTTAATCAGACCTTTCTTTATCTTCTCTCCCAATGAGCCCTTTTGAATAACATTCCTATATCGGGGTAAAAAAAAAGGCAAGTTACATGCCCAATAAGGCTGGTGGCTAGCAGTGTATCTATATCGGTTGTTCTGCATTAGTTGGTTGGCTCATACGAGCGAAATATGAAAATGATTCTTTCCCCAATATATAGAGTGGTTTAAAGGCAAGTCAGAAGACAGGCATGATTAGGCAGATAGATTTCTTAGCCACCCTTTATTCCTTAATTTACCACTTATCGGAAGGAAGGCCAGGAATAAAGAAGGGATAACCTTGCCCTCCTACCTAAGAGCAAGCAATCCTTCCTTTTATACGATTCAATGCCCTTTCAGTCCAATTAATCAATACCTCAGGTGCGAGGTCTCATTCCTTTACCAAAGAAAGAAAATATCACTGCCTCCCGAGCGCATAATAGAAATGCTGCCATATATAGACGGGGCCCGGAAGGTTAAGGAAGTTGGTGACTGGGTCCTAAGGTCCTTGTCGGGGGTGAAGACATGTGAACGGACTGCACCGCTTGGATTGACTCAGAATTCTAATCGGACCGATACAGTCTCATCTAGGCGGGCGGCAGAAGGGGGCAAGGCCTAGGCACGGGCGACGAAATGCGGGGATCCGGAGCAAGCGATTCACTGATAGCTTCAGCGGGAATTAGCAATTAGCAATTAGCGATTCGGCCCTCACAACTTGAATCGTCTCCAAATAAATTGCAACTCTTCCCAAACTATAGTCGGAGCGGAGCGGCCCCGGTGAATTAAATATTGTTTCTTTCCTGATGATGTATCTTGATAGGCAGTGGTCAATAGGTTCTTTTTTAGGTTCTTTTGGATAGGATTTCTACGCTTTGTCTTGTTTCACACTTATTATCTCGTTTTGGGTGGTGAATCCTAGTAGTGCTGTAATAGACTGAAGTAGTGTGATCTTTCCTTTTACTCATAGTGTAAGAACTCTCTGTAGAAGTGTTTGTTTCGAAGACTGAATGTTACCTTTCTGATGGAACTCTGTAGTCCCAGGCATATATATTATATATGTATATATAGAAAGGAGTAAGAGCCGAAATCCTGATGAACTTCAAAGAAGAGTAGATGAGCTAGTGGCACTTGAGGAAACTAGGGGAATGGCTTATATCGGGATGAAAGAACAGGTGGCAGGTAAATAAAAGCCTGGAAAAGGCTGCAAGAGAGAGAGAAATGCAAGAGGGATATCTGGTTCTACTTTTGGATAGCAGGAAAGCGAAACATGGAGGACATGGCAAAAGGGAAGCCATGGGGGTGGGACCATATAAGATAGCAGCCTCCGAGACAGGGCAGCATACATTCACATTGAATACCTTGCAAGGAGAGCAGCTGGAATTGCCCGTCAATTCCCAGTCAAATTGTACTATTAAGCAACATGATTGAAAGGATGAGTCCCACCCGCTCGTATATAAATAGTAGGATAGTTTTATCTATTCTAGTAAGTTAGTTTTCTGTTTCCTTCCAGTGGGTTTAAATGCTTTTTTAGGTCCTGAAGTTTCTTGTTTCTCGTCTCGCATAAGAAATGGAGAGACCTATTCTGTAAAGTTTATGTCGTCATATATCACCAACCTGGTCTGAGCAATGAATGGTTCATAGGTTCTGTGATTACTTTTCATAAAGAGTCCGCAGGCCTCCTTGTCAATTTAAGTGAAGTGACTACTCAGAATAACAACAGGGGGAAGCAAGTTTTGAGGAATGTATAGGTAATAGTCTGCTCTTTCTTTTGCATTGGTCACTTCCTTTCAGTTTGTGTCTCTTAATTCTATTTCCGTTTAGATCTTCTTTCATCAAATGATATTAAGTTATTATACAGAATAATAAAAGCAAGGGTCAGAAGTAATGCCGAGTCTTGCACAAGTCATAGTATCACAAAGAGTCAGGTGTTCGGGTCATGAGTCAGTCAAGAGTGGTCCGCAGTATACCTTGATAAACCTGGATTATTGTCACTATAAACTGAATTACATCCCCAAGCAGGAGCCAGTGTTTACCTCTCACCTCCGGTGCCCTTAAAAGCGAAGAACCAACCCATGTCGGTTCCCAAAGCATACATTCATCCCTCTTGTTCAAAGCCTACTTAGGCACTTTTCACCAGATAAGTCCATCCTAACGCTTGATTGAATCAGAGACGTCAGATCGAGCATGCGCATATTTGAATCACTTAAGTTACCCAAGTCGGATAGCCACCTCAGCTTGAATCTCTACGACGGTATCCATAATGTGCAATTCGATGCATATAGAAAAGAATCCAGTTGACAGGTCAAAACAAAGGTACTAGCGAATAGGAATAGAAATCGTTTTTTTTACCATCTCTCGTTCGATCCTCAGCTTCAAGTGATTCGATCTCGGTTCTTTCTCCGACAGCGGGCAGATCATTTCGTCGGGTTATTTAGTATAACTATATCTACATCTATTTCACAATATCTATCTACATCTTTAGTATTAAGCGACGGGAAGCAGCCGACCGACCACTGCCTTTGACTGAATCCAAGCCAGGCTCTCCTTTCTTTCATGAGTTAGTGAAATCATCTTTTGGGATTGGAAACCAACTAGTTATATAAGATCTGCCACTCTTTCAGCGAGAGTAGATCGAATGGGACTTCGCCAGGTCATAGGGAAGGCTAAGATAATCAACCTATAAACTCGCCGCGGTTTAGTGTAGTTGATCGTGGCCGGGAAGAAATGAGAATGAAAGTAAGGTGTGGGCTATCAATAGTTGATTATTGGGCCAAGTTTCCAGGTTGCTAAGTCTAAGTTGCCCCTTACAGTATTATGAGTTTGGGCAGGAATAGAAAATCCTATCAGTCGAGGTGATTAAATCTCCGGTGGAACATTTCGATTCGGAATGACGGGGAGGGATGAGCAGGCCTATCGTCAGCACACTTGGCTTTCTTTCCACTAAAAGCTTTCGGGTGAGCGACGGACTAAGGACCCAGTTCCTTATTATCTATAGGTTTCAAAACCAATTTCGAAGGTCTAAAGGGAAGGGAACCTGCTGATAGTCCTGGATGCCTTGCCCATCCCACATAGGATTAATCCGCATTAGCGGATTGAATTCCCACAGCTGCCTTGGAACCAGAGAGCTGCTTCGGGACCAGATGCCCTAGCTTACCCGGCGCCTTTCTTCCCCTCCTATTTTTCCCCCTCCCGGTCCAGCCCTTCAATCGAGCCTTCCTGGTCCTAAAATGAATAAGGGCAGTTGAGTGCATTTAATACCAAGAGGTTCCGAATCTATTAATGGTTAAAAAATCAAAGTTGAAAGTCCAGATCAAGTCTCTTATCCCTCGTAGGAGTCAACTAGAAAATGACATTCCTTACCTGCCCGAACCAAGGGAAAAGAAAAACACGCGGTGGGGTGGGATGGGAATGTTTTCTTTATTTGATAGGCTAGTCCCTTCTCTCATTCGCATCGGTATTCAATTCACTCACATATAGAAGGGTGGTTTC
>Ga0316215_1000157_pt1 | contig 11514 bp, 6 predicted proteins | sample NRE5metagenome_FD_207796 | JGI IMG/M metagenome (GOLD analysis project Ga0316215, IMG submission 207796) | Spruce roots microbial communities from Maridalen valley, Oslo, Norway - NRE5 | ecosystem: Host-associated > Plants > Roots > Unclassified | place: Norway: Oslo | collected 2017-09-15
AGATAAAATAAATAGGGAAAAAGCTAGGGGAGATAGGATGGGTTCTAGAGCAACTAACTATGCGGGTCATTACAATCTCCCTAATTAGTGGCTCTCCCGCCTCACCCAAGGCAATATGTCTGTACTGAACCAGGTCTCCTCTCCTCTCAACATGTTCGTTTGGGATAATCCCAGCTGCTTTGCCTTGCCATGGACCCACCCCAATAAATAGGGGTCCCTACAACTCAATGTTGAATTCGAAGCGATTGACCTTCTCTAATCCAATTGGCTTTCTCCCACCCGGTCCCCCGATTGATTGATGTTGACCCTTGTGCGATCCAGCAAGAAGAAAACGACCAGTCATGCTCTCAAACCTTGGACTACAAGAAGGGGATGGATGGAGGAATCAACCTTCCTTCTGTCTGGATGGATTAAACCTTGTCCAACTGCCTGGTCTCTGCTCTCCGAACATTCGACGGCTATGTTCGAACTTTCAGGATACGCGTATGGATGACCTCAACCTAGTCGTAACTGTAATTCGATGTCGAAAGGTCGGGGGTTCTAAGTAATATCGAGAATCAGTTTCTAAATAAGATCCCCATCCCATCTCAGCAGGCCCTTATCTCTATCCTGCTCCCAGATGGCACCACCTTTGTACCTCCCTATTATTCTATGCTTCGTTCCATTCCTAGTCCGCTTTTATTATGGCTAGCTTGTAAGACCAGGACTCTTCTACCTCTTCTTTCTTTTTCTCTGGCCCCTCAAATCCGCGCAGGACCTTACTTAGAAGCTTAGAAGGAAGGGGTTTACTTGATGGGACCAACTCTCTCTTCGAGCTTACGTAAGACCCAGTTAGGACCGTCTACCCAGGCAGGATGGACCAGGGAGGTACTTCAATGTCCGTCCCCAGATCGCCCCGCCTAGCACGAATTGTTTCTTTAACGTATTTACTTATATCACTTCGGTAACTCATAAGGGGGGGGTGGGGCCTACTTTTAACACTCCTGCTTTTAACTGGCTACAAAGGTAGAGTCCTGCTTTGTCGTCACAGGGAGAGGCCTTTCGCTACACCTATCAATCCATACCACTTCCTCGCTCGGTATTATTAGTGGCTCGCCTTCCCTGCCCATTCCTCTAAAGTTGGGGAGCATCAACTGAACTTGCCCTTAGTGAGCTTAAACCGCGCTTGCCTTATGACTTGAAACGAAGTGTTTCACAAACGTAAAGTGAAAATGATTCATGAAATTATTTGATTGCGTAATTACGTATATAAAGCAGCGGATACAGCAAGTGGTATACGGATACAGCAAGTGGTATACTAAGTGGTATACTAGGCTACGTAGCTTTCTACCTTCGACAATGCTGCTTGTAAGCATGGTAGGGAAATTATATATGATAAAAGCGTAATGACGTATATAACGAGCGAACGCACGAATGAATGCGAATAACCACATTCGAAAGGGCAGTCGTTTCATGCTCAAAATAGCTATAGCGTAGCGTCATACTCCAAGAGGATAAATCACTAAGATCAAAACGCGTGCTCACTCACTCAAATGAGGATTTTCCCGATTCGTTTCGGATTGTTATCTTCGCGATTCAATCTACAAAATAGCATATATAAGGCGCTCATAACATTGTTGGAGGCGAAGCCTTCCCCGACCTAACTCAGTCGTCGGAACTGCCCTTTCTCTAGACAGACAGACTCTTTATCTTGTAAGGGCTTGGGCACTTAGACCATTCATTTGTATTATCTTTAGAAGCAAGCAAGCCTACTTTATGAATTTCTGTTGGTTGGACAGGTTGGATCGTTGGAACTGCTGCCCTCTTTAATTGAGTCAATACAGCTATACCCCTTCTCTTTGAAGAAAGGGCTTCTTGGGTGGGCACTTACTCCTTTTGTATTTACATGCACCCAGACTTCCTTATGTTCTATATACAGCAAAGCAACCAACCACCTTTACTTTTTAGGAGGGGAAGTAGGGTAAGCGGATGTCACCTCTTATCGGGCCGTGATATGTGCTCCTTACTTATCGGGCTGTGAGAAGGGTATGAAGGTGAGATTGGCCACTTTTCGGGCCGTGAGATTGGGAGTTGATTGGGCTGTGAGAAGGGTATGAAGGGGACGTGCTATTGGTAATGAAGGGGATGTGATCTGTTAATGAAGGGTACGCTTTTCTTGGGAGATGGGGCATTTGTTGTTGGGAACTCCTTTCATGTAAGATGGGTCATTTTTGTTTTTTAGCTTGCATTATATATGTTCTTATACACCACTGGTCCCAGCTTCTCTCAAAAGTTGCATTGTAAGTAAGATCGTGCATCGGTTCCAAAATATTATCCAAGAAGACGTCCTCCATCGGTTCCAAAAGAGAGAAGAATACATCTCCAAAACTGACAAGAAGACATCGGTTCAAAGAAAAAAAAGAAGAATCCATCGGTGGGTACGTGAGATTGTCTCATCTTGGGCCGTGAGCTGGTAATGAAGGGTACGTGGTATTGGCAGATGTATCAGTTGGAACGCCTCTCTCGGAAGCTGGAATCAAGTGAATCAAGTCCAATGAATCAATGCCTCCCCCCATAAGATGGGTCATTGTTTGTCGGGAACGCCTATTCCGGAAGATGTAATCAAGTGAATCAATCAAAGCCTTTCCGTCACCATCATGTCTGTAGTCCACCATCTTGTGGTGCGCCTATCTTTCTCTCTCAGAAGACTGATCAGTCCCCTTTGGCCGCTCCTTCCCGGCCAGCCAACTCAGAATACATTCAGTATCGAACCAATAACTCACAATCAATCCAAGCCATCCTTGTATTGCCCCCCCGACTATGTTTTGTCAGGTGCGGCTGGTCCCAATCATGTTTGTCCTCCTGGTACTTCTTTTCTTTGTCCTCCGGGTACTAGTCAATGCGGGAGAATGGGTTTAATTGGGGAATGCGGACTGTGCCTTCCTGGGTGAGTGTACTGGGCAGTTGGCGGTGTGCTGTGATTCGTTCGTCCGTTGGCAAAAACCATCTTGAAGACCTCTGGCCCAAACCATTTCTGAGGATGTGTGCTGTGATTCGTCCGTCCGTTGTACCACCCACCCTCGAATATGTTATCAATCAATCGAATCAATCTCTCTCCATCCCAGCAGCCCGGGATCAAAGCCAAGCCACTCCGCCAAGCCAAGTAGCCTCTTATCCAAGCCAAAGGGTCGAGGGTCTATTTCGAGGGTCGAGGTAGAGATCGAGGTGTAGCTGAAGTTTGAGGGTTGAGGTTGCATGGAATCATAGATAAGATTCCTGACCTGCCAATCTTGAGAAAGAAAAAGGTTTTCTTTAAGTGCCCCGATGACTTACTACTAAAAGCCTGTACCTGCTAAAAAGGGAATTGAAATAGACGAAACTGGCGAATGAGGCTGTTTTAAGACCCGGTAGCGAGGCAAAGTAACCAAGGCAAGCTGAGTATAAAAGTATGGGAGCCAAGCGGAGTATCCAAGTCGAGTATCCCTGCGCAGTAGCCCAGTCGAGTCTCCCGGCCCATCAATTGAATCCATCCCGCGAATTATAGAGAAAGTTCCTTGCCCTAGGAAGGACAAGCGGCTTCGCTCCTTCCCCGATGCGGGAAAGCTGCTTAACGCTCCTAAAATGTAAATCTTTTTTAATAAAAAATCCATTTGATAATCCCCGATGAGTCATCCTCGCCTTGTACTCACTAAAACCGAGGTTTATCTAAATGAAAATGGGGAATGAGCATATTTTTGAAGATCTGGTCTACCCAAACTATGTGCCTGCTCCCAACGGTGGTGCTGAAGATGCCATAAGCGGATCCACTCGGTCCCCTTTAGGTGCGGTAACTTGCTTGCATTATATATATATATTAGCTTATCCATTTTCTTTTTTTCCACGTTCCTTGTCCCCCCTCATCAATAAGTAACTTGGACAAGCGACTACGTTCCTTTGAGGGGAAGAAATAGGACTAAAGAACCTACTGAAACCCTTACTTATGATTTGATGCCAAAAAGAAAAGCGCAATTACATATATAAATGAATGACTGTATAAATGAATGACGGATAGGGTAGGCTTGGAGTAGATCAATGCCCACCTTCATTTCATATATCTATATTTATACACTTGATCTCTCCTAGTCAGCTTAGATCGATAAGGAATGCCGCTAATACCGCCTCTTCGATCGGTATAGATCAATAATTTATATTGATAAGCAGGCAATGGACGATGAATGTAGGTTCTTAACGCCCCATCAATCCATCTTAACGCTTAACGCCCTAGCTAGTAGGTAGGTTTGTCCCATCCATCATCTTATAGTAGGTAGGTTCGCCCCATCCATCCATCTTGGGTGGGCCGGGAAGACCGCATCTTTACTTTCTCTCTCCAACCCAAGCACGCACAGGAAGTACATTGGAGAAGTACGACGTTCGTTCTTGCTATTGATGTTTTCGAGCAGCTAGTGACGTTAGTCGCCCTATAACGCCCTTTCATCCATCCATCCTTCCCTCCATCCATCGTCCATCGTGCGGTAGGAAGATACGTGCAGGTGGGTTGCTATTGACGTCAGCGCGTTGCTATTGACGTGCGGTAGGTGGTATGACGTCAGCGCGTTGCTATTGACGTGCGGTAGGTGGGTCGACGGATACCGATGCTTATTCTTTTCTTTGCCTGTAGACGGAACCTATTTATGAACCTGCCGACGGAACCTGGAGCTTATTTCTGACTTATTTCTGACTTATTTCTGAACTAAAGAGCTTATTTCTGAGCGTGAGTCCATTCAAATTAGAATGGGAAGAGTGTGCATGGGAATGGAGGAGGTTTCAATTTTCATGAGGATGGGGTCTATTACACTTCCCCATGATGCTTGTAACCAGCCCCCATGCCTTCATAACTATGTGAAGTAGACTTCCTCACCAACCACCACATGCATTCAATGATTGGGTTCTATGTAAAAGATGGTGGATGGGATTGAAATAAGGCACATGATAAAAAGGTAGAAGTTAGGAAACATAGGATTCTTTCTCCTCCCCTTAGACCCCCCCCTTTCTTAAGACCCCCCCCCTTTCTTACTACTAACAGGCAGCATATATAGATTCCCTCAACCACTCCCACAGGGGAACAATAAGCTGCCAACCCAGCAGAGACAAGCTCTTACTTCAGGCCAGGCAGGAAAGACAAGCGTTAGTTACTTTAGTAACCTCCATGACACACTGGCAAGCTTACTTCTAGGGCATGCTACCCCTACGAATGGATGCGGACAGTTGTTCCCACAGAATGGCTGGGGACAACCTGATTCATCGCTGGGGACATTGACTACTCCTACAATGGCTGGCACATAGGCTCCCGAATATATATATCTAATGGCTGGGGACAATTAATACCCCTATTATTTCTTTATTGCTCGGGAATAGAAGAAATATTGCGCGGGTTCACCTCCGCCCTACTGAACTAGCAAAACACAGGCTAGGGCCATGGCTACAACAACACAGGGGCCCAGGGCCCCCTACTATGGCTCCAGCTTACCCTTCCACTATGGCTGCAGCTTACCCTCTATTACCACGGGGTACCCAAGGCATGCTCCCCCTCCCTTGGCTTACTGTTACGTCGGATTTACTTCCTTAAATGCCGAGGACAAACCCTTACCCATTGGCTAGCAATCTACGGTCGCATCCTCTTCATCAGGAATCCTCCCTTCTACCTTCCGTAGTTATTCAGTCATTGCGTTATCCCCCTACCCCCCCCATTACGGGAAACCTACAAACAGGGCAGGTTCAACCCTACTGCTAAAGCTTGCACACCCCGGGCAAACTCCCTCTGAAGCAGGCATGCCCACCCGTTGGGGACCACGTACAAATAGTGGAAATACGATACGCTGCCCCCCTTCACGAACTGACTATGGCTTGCAGTTACCTACATGAACATCAGGGGGACAAACGCTACCTATGGGTCAAAATCCTTCCTATCCGGAGCTTACTAATTAGAATTAGATGGAATCACCACCGCAGAGGGAGGTGTAACCCCAGTGAGGAGGCGAAACACCCCTATCAGAATCTGGTGGAACAACCCGCTCCGAATCAATAGGAACCCTACTACTCAGAACAGATGGAACAACCCGATCCTATTCCTATGGCACCCGATCAGCAACATAAGGAGGAAATATTACCTGATTATGAGCGGTACCCTAACCAAAGTGATCCCCAGCTGCACCTATCCTTTCAATTTGGCCGAAGCATTTATACGCTGGTAGATGGTTGATCAATGGCTTAGGTAATGAAATAGGGTAGGCGGATCTAGGTGCATTACGAAGTTCGATCATTCATTCTCGTGTTTCGGATTCATCGATTATACCCATAACAAGGCTTCGATGAGCACGCAGGGCTTCGATTGCTATTCACAAACACTTCTCATTGACGTATTTATCTCTTGATACAGCGCCCGGTAGATGATTATTAATAATAGGAGTCTTGGATCTGGATTCACCCGATAATAATTCTCCAGTTGTAGATTCATTGAGTTTATTTATTCATTCCAATTTGAGAACGGAATGAAAGGAATAGAAATGGGGGATGGATATAGTAGGAATGGGCTTCTTGGCTTAGTTCGTATTTCATGAGGACTGGTATATAATGGGAACATTATTTCCCCATAACACTTATATGTCGCTACTACTTAATAATCGTTCAAGACTGCGCTGCTGAGCCCTGAGCGATTATTAAGTAGTAGGAAGGGCGGTGATCGATTTGTCTAGTTTCAATTACTGTAACCTAGCACCCCCTCCTCAAATAGCAAGCGCTAATTACCGTTCATAAATAGCAGGCTTTAATTTAGTGGCAAGTGCTCAATAACTTGGATTCAGATTCGTTCAAGCTTTACTGCGCTGCTTAAATGAAAGAAATATAGATTTAGGGTATGTATGAATATAGATAGCTGTTAAATTCATATGTATGCGATTCAGATTAATAAATGAACTAGCTGTCTTATAGCGCTGCTTCAATTGAATGCAAAACAATAACACTTTCCAACAAGCGACACATAAGTATTTGACCTTATTTGACTTTCGGGGCAGGGTTGTGGGTAGGATAATAGGTATAGTGGGTTTTTTATATTGAGGTAAAGTGGGAATTGGTAGGAATCCCGGTTATTAATATACGTTCTACTTGTTGACTGCTATTATAGGTCCTTGCCGAATCAAGCAAGCTATTCATTCTAGTGCCTTGCCTCAACAACATATACGCTATTTATCCCACCCAAGTATTAGAGTGCCCCTTTATGTGTATAAGTAAGCCGGGCAAGAGGGCAAGACCTATAGTCTAGTTCGGACCTGGATCACGTCTACGCTATTATCATTCCTAGTAGATCAACGTCCTGCTTTCAGACTCAGGTCACTCTATTAATTGAATGAGGCGTCTACTTTCCTATTATGTGTATTATAGGAGGGGCAAGCCTTGGAATGTGTTATATAGGGGAGATACTATTACCTGGTTTTGAAGGGTAAGGTCCTCGCGTAAACCCGAGAGATCTCACCAGGAACAACATCAGGTAAGGACAATTATTATATAGGGGTGAGAGATCCGTACCTCAGGCCAGAGCTGGTTGACCTTTATTTCAGGACCTTACCAAAGCAGAGCTCAGGAAGTTCTTAATCCCTAATCACTCACTAACTATTAGCGGGTTTTATATCTATCTTCTGTCACTATAGATCTACGTTGAATTGCCCAAATCCTGTCTGCTAGGCTGCCCACCCATATGCCCTCCACGCATTCTTCGCCTTTTCCCCTTCTTTATTGGAATAGAAGTTTTGGGGGAACTGAAGAGAGATCAGAACGGCCCCCACTTCACTGTGAGTGCCTTTAATTGAAATAGAACTTGTAGTTCGCTCAGCTTTTTGATCGATCGCTCAATGCAATGGATGCGACCCAATCCCCTTCTTTCTCCGCGTGATAATGGAGCGAACCATCCGGCTCGTAGAGAGATATGCCTATTATGTATGGGAGTATTGTTGGTCACCGAATTCTGCAATACCTACATGTCCTGATGATTGACCAGAATCACATATATCTATCTATATCGATTGGTCCAGAGGTAGATCTCCGGTCTATATCGCGATAGTAGCTCCGTCGTTGATCTCTCCTCTTCCCGCTATATAGTTAATTTCTTTATTTCTTATTTCAACGACTATCTGAGATTCCTTACCCACTCAATGCCCCTTCTCTCTCAATCATCCCCGAGCATGGCACTTAATCAGGATCTAAGGTGGATTCTATTATTTTGGGGAAACCCTTGCCCTAGACGGGCCTTACCACTATTAATGAGTTGTCCTTGCCTGGCAAGACCTGATAGGAACTAGTTTTCATAGCGCCATCACTCTTCTATCGGGCAAGAACTAGCGGACCCATTTACCGGGATTTCTATCAATATTCAGGTGTGATTTACCTAAAGCGAGGACCGTGCCGGTCGGTATCAAATTATGGGTGGGATAAATAGATATTATAGTTGGTTGCTTCCGCTGTTATTCAAACTAGTTTCTTGCTACGCCTTCCAAGACCGCCTTGCAAGTTCTTATAGTACCGGTGTTTTAGAGCCTGCGGGGCCTATACTATTGAATGATAGCGCCTTACTTTGGTGGCCTATACTATTGAAAGAGATGTCTTACTTGCGGTGGTGGCCTATACTATTTATCCTTACTTTAAGTTATGGCCAAGGGATGCCTTACTTGAAGTGGTAGTCCTATACTAAAGGGATGATTCATGACCAGCAGCCACTTACTTATTGGCTTGGTCGGCATTACGCTTTTTCCTTCGCCGAGGAAATAAGTGGCTGCTATTATATATGTAATTACGCTTTAGCATCGTATGGGCTCTCCGCTCGAATCATCGATCGTACCATAATTGCGTATACAAAGATAGATAAAATGCTTCTATAGGTCCGCCTATAACGTGCACCTCGCTATGCCTGCTACTTTGAACCTACACCTGGTCATTCCGAACAGATGTCTCTTACTTATCTGGTTCATCATCTCATCAGCACCTTCACTGTCTGTGTATATAAAATAAATCCCATAACGAAAGTAGTCACCTAACGCCGCCTTAAATGAGTGGGCTAAACTTCAGTGAAATAGTGTTTGAGAATAATATATTGATGAGATATAGATATATCTCTAGATATATATCTATAAATTAGAGAACTATCTCTATATTAATATAAATATCATCTTGTTCCAACTACATTATCGGGACTTACCTTTCGCTGTGTGAAGGGGTTGTCCCAACTACATTATCGGGACTTACTCTTTCGGTTGGTTAAGGTTGAAGGCGTACTACATTATCGGGACTTACTCTTTCGGTTGGTTAAGGTTGAAGGCGTACTACATTATCGGGACTTACCTTTCCGTTGTGGCTGGGTTAAGGGCCTGTTGTACATGATACTAAGGTGCCTTGCTCTGAGTCGTGGTATACTCCCGTGTACAGGATCGGCACTATCCTTTCTGGTGTGTGGTGTGAACGGGTTGTTCCTACTACTCTGGCCTAAGGGCCTTTCCGGGGTGGGTTGTTCCTACTACATGATCGTCACTAAGGTGCCTTTCTGGTGAGGTGAAGTGTATTAGTTTCCTGGATCGGCACTATCGTGCCTGCCTTTCCGTCGGTGATGGGGGGACCTCCATGATCGGTGCCTTGCCAACTGGCTTGAACGATCGAGAAGCGAAGAGGCCTTTCCTCCTTGGCTGGCTTAAACTCTCTCACCCTCCCTCCCTTGTGGCGCCCCATCCACCCCACATGGGCTCGCTCCGCTACATCGGGCGATTCGTTATAAATCCTCCGGTTATGCCCTCTTCCGGTTGGTCGTGCCTCTCCGCTAGGGCGATAAATAAGGTGTAGTGCTTGTATGCCCTGTGGTGTGGCAGGCCCTCTCCTGCTGGTGATAGGGCGAGAAGGGGTAGTGTAAGCGTTTATTGAAGTGGCTTTTTTTTCGTGCCGGAGTCTATCCTTTTCCCTGATGGCCTACCTAAAGGCCCTTATGGACCTACGGCCCTTATGGAGTGCCTACCTAAAGCTCTTCCTCCCTATCCTATCAGAGTGCCTCAAGGTTATAGTGCCTGTTCTACCGAGAGGAGGTTATACCACCTTTCCCGAGAGAGAGTAGCAGAGAGCAACCCACGAGAATTGGGATAGATCCCTGGTGATAGACTATTCAAGCGAAACGCGGAACCCCGACGAGAGGCGTGAACGTTGAAAGCTATGCCGGGAGATCATTCCTACCCGTCTGCCCCCCCCCCTGAATGGAAACCATAAATCCATCTTGTTGCCATCGCTACGGGAAGGGGACGGGATATCGGAGACGTAAAATTGAGTGGCTATCGGTAAGATACAGACAGTTTAGGAGCGCATCCCGCGACAATAGACGGTGGTCAGAACTTGGGGGAAGCCGATTCGGGAGAGGCCTTCATAGTACACCTAAGAACACATCCATCATCGTGCGGTCGGTGAAGACAGCCCCATAGTGAACTCGAGGTCCCGCTGGGCGCATGCATCGGGATAGAAGGGAAAAGATATATACTAAAAGCATGGGTGGCTTTCTGCGTTCCTTAAGTTAGTCCGAACGGGGGATAGTAGCTATGCTCCCTGGGTAAAGAAGGCTCGCAAGATAAGATAAGGCATCAGGTGGTCGTTAATAAATGAGTTAGCGAGTGCAAATATATCTCTCCGGAAAAGCTGACTTAACGAAGATCTACAATAACGTCTGCCTTTCGGAGGGATATAATAAGGCCAGGGATAATAGTACATAACTCCATAGAACTATGGTTATTTTTATACCCCTGTATTTATTAAAGTGTGGTGTTTTCTCTTTATTATCTCTCTCGTTATTATAGGATCCTCTGAATTGACGTTTACATATACTTTATTCTGTGGAGTTTTTATCTTTATGCTATCTCTAGTTACTTTATTATACGTCATTACCGAAAAGAGATACTAGATCTGGTCCCAAGTCTCTGAATCTCCGAAGTATGGCTTTGCTATTAAGTAACTAGAGAGATATAGCATAAAGAGGAAACACAACACCGACCGCAGAATGGAGATTAAGAGGATATTGAAAGCCTAGTAATGACATTATACTATGAAAGGACATAACACCGAAACAATAGACTCGGTGCTTTAATGACATCTAATATAGCATAAAGAAAGGACACAGGAAAAGAAGTTGAATATACTCCTACTATTAATGACGTCACATTAGTAAAGAGATAAGAGATGACACAACACCTTAAATAAAGCTTTCAATAGCCTCTGAATTGAGTGAGTGTTTCTATAACGTAAACATAATAAAGTAACTAGAGATAGCATAAAGATAAAAACTCCCTAGATCTTTAAATAGACTCTGAATTTAGCCCCAGAGAGCTTTTAAGTAATTACATCTGTGGAACCACCATAAAACAGCAAGAAGGAATAAAGGCAACTATATATATATAATATTATGGCGGGGATACATGTATATCGTTTCAGTATTTCCCTCAATCGCTCTTTGAGGGGAAGAAATATGAGTGATAACTCAGGTAA
>Ga0316215_1000158_pt1 | contig 11508 bp, 3 predicted proteins | sample NRE5metagenome_FD_207796 | JGI IMG/M metagenome (GOLD analysis project Ga0316215, IMG submission 207796) | Spruce roots microbial communities from Maridalen valley, Oslo, Norway - NRE5 | ecosystem: Host-associated > Plants > Roots > Unclassified | place: Norway: Oslo | collected 2017-09-15
TGGCCTTGGGAATGAAGGAAATTAGGGTTCCCCGCTAATAGGCTCAAAATTGGGGTATTCATAACGCCCTTTTTAAATAGAGTGGCGTATCTCCATATGCATCTATAAAGCCTGACAGAAAAGCGTGGCTGCTATGCGCTTCTCTCTAATATCGCCACAGGAGCCTACCTGAAACCCACTCTACAACTTTGAGCCTCGCTTTAAATGCTTCGCTGTAATATTGAGCAGGGATATAATTGCCCATTTGGATTATCGAACGTTCCTCTTCTTCTCGAAGAGATGTTGGTATTTTCCGTCTAGGCCAACCGGTTGCCCGTCCAACACTTTGAGTAAGGTGTTTGCCCAATCACACGAGCGCCCATATTTATTCCCCTCAAAGTAAGTAGGCAATGAGTTGACTTCGTCCATGACCCACAGGTCCTTGTGATCACTAACCCCGCTTCATTTACACGAGCGGGGGGACGCCCGTAGGACCTCCGAAACGAAACGCATTATTAGCGTCTTCTGTGTCTTGGGTTCCCCCCTGATATTATAAATAATTGAAAGTCCTTTATTCGACGGGGTTGTACCAGATTATGACCTACCTATCCAGGCAAGTACATCAGACTTCTCCAGTCCAAGGTCCTCTACGCAGTAAGCTGCTGGAAAATGATTCTCCCGAACGAACGTATTCATTCATATAAGCGATCCAATCCAGGAGGGATTTCCTCATACCTTCGAAGATCATTGATTGAATTGAAGGTTGCGAGCACGGAGTTCTGTATGACTACGCATTGTGGTAGGCAGGCGTCACAGGCCAATATATCGCTCGGGCCATACTTTCCCTTTGTTGTGCCCCGGGATTTCACGATGTCTAGGCCGACCTTCCACTCGCAATACTGCGTTCTGTAACCTCATAAAGCGTCTCACCCCAAACAACGGGTCGCTTATCTTCTTTGGTTACATATTCGCAGAGTCCAGCCTTTGAAGCATGTGATCTCAATTTGGCAACCCTTAAACTCAGGGAGGGAAGCAGGCCCTTACTACTTATTTGCTGAAAAAGCGTATTCTCACTGTGTTATTCCACCGATATGGTAGTGGCGACCTTCGGCCTTGTGATGCTCTTCACCAATAACGCTTCACAATAAAATAAGGCTTTACAGCGATCGAGGACCTCACCCTGAGAAAGAAATCAGGCGTTTTTCAATCAATATGGCGGCTCTAATTAATACCCCTTCGGGTGCTTTTTGGCAAGGGTCAGCCTTCGCACGAGACCTATTTTTCCTGCCTTCCCGGGGCACAATAAAGAAAGCTTGCCCCTTCCTTAGCCGACTTTGGTGCCGTGTCACCACCACTGCCGTCACTCGAACTACAGGCCACCTTCTCACTGGGCCTAAAATAGGCTTCCCCCAACTTCCGCAAACTCCGCTTCTTCTACATATCTTCACCCGATGAGCACGATTTAATACTACTCCCCTATCCTTGGGGAAAGGTTCTACCCACCACTTTTCCAATAGGTTATCCCACCATGCATTGCTGGAAGGGCAGGTTGCTACTATAGGTATGGGTTATTGATGCCACAATTACCTCCGGATTCATCCTTAGACTTCGTTCTTTATGCAACGAAGCATTACCCGAAGGCAGGACGACGCATGTTTGGATATTCTTTAGCAGCAAGCAACCAAGGGGAAGGATGGCGGACCTGGAACGCTTGCCCCCCAAAGATCAGCATGAAACTTCTCTTTTGATTCCTCACTTGATCCTTTCAAACAAAGAAGAGAAACCCCTGATTTTTAAAGTAAGTGATGTTTCGGTACGGAGAGCTCTATTCTCTTGCTTACTTATGCTCGACCACTGCCTTACTCCCGCACTCTACCCTTTCTTCTCTCATCATCTGGACTGCTAGACTTTTCATTGTGCTGCGCATTGAAGGCGGCTGTTTCCAGCACGGAAGGGCGCTCATTACCCATTATAACTATCGGGATATTCTCGGTCGGTTATACGTCCACATGTTTGGTCCAAACCCACCCGCTGGCCATTACCTTTAGCATGGTATTCAGATGCTGATGGGACTCTATGATACCATTAACTTCATCGTAGACCCAGATATTCTAGTTATCCCCGCAGAACAGAATGGTTGGTACTAAAAGAGGATATAAGTAGGAAAGAGATAAGATACATCATTAGCGTCTTTCGCACGCTAGAAGGCTTTCGTTGACTATTACTTCGGTAAAGGCTTTCGTTAGATTACTTCTTTAGAGTAAGACTTCTAAAAAACATTGTATTATGCTACATATATATCTAACATTGTATTTTGCGACATAGATGGATAGATCTCATAAACACCTTATTCTGCGACCTATAGTGAGTGCCTTTTGAATGAACAACTTTATCTATCTTTGGTTTTGAATACCACCTTTGTTTGGCCCTTTTCCGCTCTTCGGGTCATAGCAAGAGGCGGGCCTTAGTCAAGTCTGACAGGACTCACGCACTTCTACCTAATATCCTGGTTCGCTGCCTGGATCATAGATTCATTCATAAACATCAATCCTTCTAAAGGATCTCTTTCCTTATAAATTCATTCATTCATAAACACCAAATCCTCTATCTTTGTTTCGGATTCGCTAGGACTTTCCAAGTCTTAGGTAAGTAGGTCACCCAACCCAGACCGCATCATCTGCTGACCGACCATTGTTCGAGTGGTGGAAACACGCCCTGTGGATTCATTCCCATCGACCTATTATTTTGAATAGTACTATCCAAGTCAGGGTTCAAGGTAACCCAACCCAGATTCCGGGTGGGTCCTCTATCCGCTTATCGGGTAATTGAATGGCGGGCGGAAAGGCGCTTCCTTACCAGAAACCAAGGAGGAACTGGAGGTAAACCGGAGATCCTTCCCGAAGGGGCTTTTAATTTAGAGAACTTAGACGGGTTAGTCTGGACTTCGAAGGGTAAGTTCCCTACCACATGGATTGAGGGGAAAATAAATTCTGTTGATCCGGTATCTCTGAATAACTGACTCTATGGGTAACTGTAGACGTTGGGGTAAGCCTATCGTGGGTAGACGGAAGATAGTGTTGGTGCACCTTCTGCAGGGACCTCCTAATTGCCCAGAGCTTTGTGATACTCTCGGTTACAGGCGAGATTCAACTCAAGACGCCCAGGGACTATAAGTGGTTAATAGCAATGAATGCGTGGGCACAACCACACTACGAGATGTATCTAAAGTCAGCTTGTGGTTTGGCTGACCAGAGCTTTGGGGTTCAGTAAGGAAAGTCTCTCGAGCTTAGCTCCCAAGCATTGAGGTTGTGTACTAGGTCCAAGGCCGGAATCATAATGAAAACTCTTGCGACCACTCAATAGGAGCGGCTGGAGTGCCCAGTGCGGTACCCTCCCTCCAGGCTTACATGCCAATGAGAAGTTCCGGTAGCCTTTTGCGTTAACTTAATGCTTGGAACGAGTTGGTCAGAGAAGAGTGCTATCCTTGATGGTAGAGGATAGTGCCGTAAGTTTATTTGATTGACCAGGCGGGGAGATAATATGCTCTAGCGCAGAATCTATATAAGGATATTTTGTCTCCACCAGCACTTACAACGACGGAACCGACTCAGATCAAAAGGTCGGCTAGCAAAGCACTGACTGGAGGGATGTCAATCCTTCAACGTTCAGGTTGGAACACACCTTCCCCACACCTGAAACCATCACAGGAGCAGGACGCGAAAGCCCTTCCGATCCGAAGCAGTGAGAGGGGCGGGCTATAAGTGTTGTTCGAGTACAACAGATCTCTTTCTACTGGGACCCGTAGTGCCTTATATGAATCTTGTTATGTGGGCTAAAATAGATAATGAGGGCAGAAATGCATGTAATTACGCTCTCCCTTTGGATTAAGGATTTGGCATAGGGTCAGTTGTCTCGGCCGCACTACACCCCAATCGTATGTGTCTTTTCCTTAAAGAAAGAAAGAAAGTAAAGAGAGATGTGTTACCTTGGCCAATACCTAGGCTAAGATGTGTTACCTTGGCAAAGCTCTCCCGACAAGGACAAGTAAGAAATCAAGTTCTCCTTGGCAATTAGCCATGTTTACCTTGAATGCTTCACTCTTTGTCCTTGTTCCTCTCCCTCTGCGGTCTGAAGAGCTCAAATCGAAAGGGAAACAGCAAAGGAGAGCGTACCATGCAAAGAAACTGCAAATTGCCTAAAGTAGTAAAGTCGCAGGCATCATAGCAAGGCCCTTCCTTCCATTTCGAGATCCCGAAGCAGGAGAAAGCAGGAGAAGCAAGAATGGCAGCAGGAAAGGCCGCTAGAGCAGCAGTATATGATGTAGGGGTATGGGCTTTTTAGCTCTATGTCATATCATATATAATGATATGCTCTATGTCATATCATATATAATTATATTTTAGTATCTATCATACCTGGGTTAGAGTAAGACTTTCTTTTTAGTCCTTTATGAACACCCTAAAGGTACGTTAAGTGACTCGACCAAAAGGGTGAGGCAGCGAACTCTCGACCAACGGGAGAGGAACAAAGTGGCTCACCCATCCTTTGGGTGAGGGGCGAGGTACGTTAAGTGACTCGACCCAAAAAGGGAGAGGAACGAAGTCGCTCATCCATTCATGGGTGAGGGTGTTAACGCTCACTCATCATATGGGTGAGGGAGAGGAACGTAGTCGCTCGACCATAAGGGAGAGGGGAAGAAATCAAGGGACCTTACCCTTTTCCCTATGGATCAAACCTTCCCCAATGAAGCTTCCATATGTCATATTACGTATATAAAAACGAATAGCCGGGTTCTATCCCTAGGAACGAGGGCACGTACCTAGCTATTAATTCCATTACCTATCTTTAGGATTATTTAAGGACTACCTTAGGAAAGAAGCGCGGAGACAGACAGGCACAGGTATCACTAAAGAAGCTACGGTACAACGACCCAGCAGAGGAAGACGAAAGCCGGAGCAGAGCTAGCTTTTGACCCTGTTGATCCATCAATAGCAATAGAGCCTATTCCCATCCCAGATATTCCATAGCTATCACCTCCGGATACGGAAGCTATCACCTCCAGATACGGAAGCTACTGTAGGACTATAACCGTTATTTACTGTTTGAAGCCAAAGGTGTCAGGTTGTCAGGTTAGGGGTGTTCGCAAAGGCTCAGACAAAGAATGTTATTACCGTAACCCTCCTAATAACCAGACCGGTATTTATATCACTTATATCACTTATATCACTAGAACTAACCAAACAGGGATTAATATCACTAGAATAAACCGTAGGAGGTAATCGCAGATCCATCCCTCTACCCTATTTCTAACTCCTTACCTAATAAATGGGAGATTTTTATCACTAGAACTATAACAGCTTAAAATGTATATCACTCGAACCCGAAGACCCGAATAAACAAACCGGCCCTCCTAGCTTTTCTCTTTGGAGCCCTCCTAGCTGTTATTTTTGGGGTTGTTCCCGTCCATCTTATTTTGTTTTTTCTCATTGGGTACATTGGTTGGCCCATACCCAGTTGTTGCTTTGTTAACCTTCGAGCTGGCTTATTATTGGGAGAACACACTAGGGAACTCCTTATCTGGGACTACTCATTGGTTGCTTTGTTAACCACCCCCTCGAGTCGAGGCTGCCTTATTGGAAGAACTCCTTATTGGAATAACTCTTCGATCCTCTGCGCACATTGGCACATTGGCTCTATTGGCGGAATTGGCTTTACTTTTGTCCCCACCCCTCGAGGAGTTTGTCCCCCTTGAGGAGCTGGTTTATTAAAACACTGACGAACCTATAAGCACTCGCAACTTACCTCGAACTGACCTCGAGTCAACTGCCCGAGAACCTAAGGCGCATTGGCTCCCGCTCCCTCGAGCTGCTTTATTCGAACTAATAACTCGAAGAAATTGACCATTGGTTAACTCAAAATCGACCTTAACTCGAACTCGACCATTGGAAAACAGAGAATAAGTACCCTTCCTGAGTTGTTCAAATAAAGCCCATTGCTGTTTTGGTCTAAACTCATCTACGTTTCACTTTTCCATTTTAACGAGAAAGAAATACATTGATATACGATATAGCATCTATACGTTTTAACAAACGATACGTGCATCTCTACGTCCTTGCCATTGTAAGAATTTGTAATATATGCCCTCACCTTTCACCGCCTTTATAAAGAAGCCAGTCCCACAGAGAAAAGAGAGGCCACCTTGTGAACCCCGCCAAGTCCCAGAATTGGTTTGGTTGGGAGGACAGGATTTATAAAAACCTTGGCATTTGGTGGTGTTTTGCCTTTATACCTACTCTACTTACTACAAGTAGTAGAGCTAGTCCCATTGCTTATGCTGCTGGAGCGTAGGGCACTCGGATGTAGTCCCCAGTCAGTGTGAGGTGACCAATTACCCTAAAAACTTGCATATATACTACGTGTCGCATCTTTTCACTTTGCCCTAAGTAATCTGAATGGTTTCACTCTTATCTTAAGATATTATAATAACCTTAGGGCATGGAACTAAGACTACCACCGGAAGTCCATAAGGCCTTACTCCATAGGGCTAGGCTAGTAGTATAACTCTAAGGAACTCCATGGAACTAAGTGCATGAACTAAGAGAATATTATCTTCAGGCTTATTTTGCTGCCATGGGACTTCCTCTAAGGCTAGTAGTTTAACTAAACCATTTATTTATATAGATACCTGCATATCTAAGTTAGTTTAAATTCCAATGGGGGTTGACTCCGGGGAGAATCGACAATTTGAGAAGAGCATATCCCTCTGTTTTCACAGATGATATCGCACATATCTTTTTTCACTTTGCCATTGGAATTGGTAATCTGATAGGCTATTCTGCTAATCTATAGCCAGTAGTATGCCATCACATTGTGGGGTCTTGCCATACCATATGGCAGCCGTAGCATATCTACGTTGAACTCGCGCATATCTACGTGAGACTTGCATACCTTCGCTAGAATCGCATTTATACATTTAACTTGTCCATCAAATACCGGTTACTACATGCCAAGTTGAAATGCCAGGTGGTGACAATGCCGGGAATTGGATCCAGGCGTGTATCCATGCATTCTCGGTACTCAATACTGCTGGTAATACTGAGGAGATAAGAGACTGCTGGTAATACTGAGGAGATAAGAGACAGGGCAGCAGGAATCCCAACAGCACTACTACCAGCAGAGAAAGCTTGCCTACCCTTCCCAATAGTAGTAAAACCCATGAGACATAGACCAGAGGTACGAGCAATTAGCTTCGAGTGGATGACAGAGGTAACTCTGTTGTTGTTAACTTGTAAGGTTCAATCTCCATCCTATTGGCTATAGAAGAAGTCTGATAGGAAGTAAGTAAATAAGTGCCCAGGAGGTCTTTGCTAGCCGGTAAGCCAATAATTGGGAGGGCAGGGGAAGAAGCCAATGGAACTAATCCACCAATCCAATGGGAATCAACAAAGGGAATTCCAATATACAATATTGCATTTCTACGTTTCACTTTTCCCATTTGAGGTGATACTTACCCCCATTATATAAATAAACAACCAGTTTTGAAGAATCCATCATGTTTGGTTTGGTTGGTTTAAAATATGCCAACTTCGTAGCTCCAATAGCCAGTATCGCCAGTCACATTGTCTCAGAGGGTCCCCTTGTCATACTGCTGATACTCGCATATCAGTTTATAATACCTTGCTGATAGTCCCTCCTTGGCATAGTCCCTCGTCTATGAGACTCGCATATCTATGTTTACTTTATGCAAAGTTTTTCTAATTTGATGTCGTTGATAACTAAAATTAATTATATTGATGCCAGGAATCGATGCTGCTACAGGGAGGGGAATAACCCAGCGAGAACAATCTCCATGGGAGCTCTAATACGCTAGAATCCCTAGGCTACTCCGCCGCTAATACTATGGGAAAATATAGGGTAGGGTATAGTTCTATGTGTAATTATTCTCCATATGTCCCCACAATAGAGATGGAATATATATTTATCCCCATCCCCTGTAGTGTTGTAAAACTACGTTATTTCCGTCCGTAAGCTCTACTACTTCTTCTTTAGTCCATCCAACAAACTACTAGCCTTAGGAGTAGTGTAAGTCCAGCTAGAGTCAGTCCCATGGCACCACTTAATAGGACTATGTTAGTCCATGCATTGCATTAAGTTCCATTGCCATTTCATGAAGTTTATGACAGGCAGGATGGCTTATTCATAGTACGTGACAATTAGTCGATCATAATTGTTGAGAGCCAGTAGTCTCACCAATAGATCGTTGTCATTTTCATTGGAAGGGGAATAATAAGCCAATGGGACTAATCCAATGGGTTTACTACTTATTTCTATAGTGTCCAATGGGAAATCAGGGGAATAATCCAAATAATACGATATCGCATCTATACGTTGCTCCCCGGATCTAATTCCACTAGCTTTATTCCGACGGCTCTATTACCTAGTAGGATACTACTCCGCTAATACAATGGGGAGAGGCTTATCCTCCGATCCAACAAAGGAAAAACAGCGATGGCACTAGAGATTACGACGAAAACACAGTTTTTACATAAGCTTCCCCATCCATAGCAGCACCTGGCAGAGACAGCACAGCGGGCCTTCCCAACAGCAATAGAAATGAAGGAGTTTTAGGTTGTGACTGTGCACGGGTGTGGATATTCACATATATAATGCAATTAATAACTACCTTTAGTCCCATATGCCGGCCATAGAGAGTGTGAAAGCCATAAGCAGTAACCCCTACTAGGTATACACTAGCTGTAGTTCCCCAGTACTCGCACTAAAGACTCCAGTTGTGTTGTCCCATTCTTTCAAAAGAAACTAGGTTTCCCTTCCTTTCTCCCTGCTCTAGCGAAGAAGCTCGCCGGTTGTGTCCATCCCATTATTTAATTGAAAAAGAAAGAGGCCTTACTTCTCAGAGCGCAAAGAAGCTTCTTGTTGTCTCCTCCCCTCATAACTCGCATAGATACGTGTTACTATACAATATCGCCATAGATAAATTGAACCTTTCCGTAGAAAATAGAGATTAGAGATAAATCCATCTTATCTTCTCCCTACCTGCTTCCGTCAATTTGCGTACGCTTCCGTTCCGTCGATTTGAAGGGGCCCACATCTGCCAGCTGGTCAGCCAATAGCCCATCACGTAGCCCGGGAAGGGTCCATTCCATAGCGAATAAATCTGATCATAGTGTGGTTGGACAATATACCAACTTCTCCAATGTATATCGTTTCTCTCTGGTAGCCACCAGTATTCCTGAAATATAGAGCTCTAGTTATGGCAGCAGATAATATAGCTCTGATTTGGCCCAGGCAAAACAATAATAAGTGGAGTTGGAGAAGTTCCAAAACCTTCTCATTTGGCTTTTTGCTCTAGTCAACGCATTTTTATGGGTTCGAGTTCATCCGGGCACATAAAAAATGGATTTGTTCATTCCTGGAGCATCATACCATTTCTTCAGGAAGTGTCTCTCTGGGGTATGCCCTTGCACCCTTTCCCACTTCTTTTCCTTTCCATAGCAGAGAGAAAGGAGAAGAGAAGTTACCCATACACAATAGAGGAAGAAGGACAAGGCGGCCTCCATATCTACTACGCCATTTGAATAGGTGATCCTTAAAACCTATGTGCTGCTATGAATAAGTCCCCTTCCAAGGACACCAGACTGTGTGGGAGCTGACGCTGGCCGAGACCGGGAAAGAATAATAATGCTGTTTCATGCTGTTACATTATCGCAACTATCTCAGTCCATGCATCTCTTCCCATGGACACTTACCCTACGCGGTATTGTGGTAATCCCACACCATATTATCCCGTTTTCATCCCCATATGGAACATTTCAAAAAGAAATGAGATTTCCAATAGTGAAATATCTCTGTTCTAGTAGTACCTATTGGGTAGTTGAGCTTACTCTCTCTATGTTCGTGCTGGTATAATGCCACGTACCCCATGATCAGTGGCAGCCAATGAGGATAAAGGTGCGACAAACAATCTCATCTGAAGTTGAGTTGGATATGTCCCGCTGCTCTGAATAAAAGAATAAGAAGGTTTTTCCGTATAGAAACTATCTCTATGAAGAAGGCCTATTGAAACTATGCTGCTGCTATTGGGTGGTGTGCCTCCTACCTCTCTTTACTCCTGTGATCCGGGGCATTATCAACAAAAGGGGAAGGGGGAATAATCCAACGATATTATCCGCATATCTACGTTTATACATGTAGACTAGTAGACCATACCTCAGCAGTAAGAAGGGACTAGAAGAGCTCTTCATCCGCAGGTTCCCACGTGCCCAGTAAGTTCATGAGTGACTACTTAGTAAGTAAGATAGAAAATCCCACCCTTTGTGTGTTGTATAAAATCCTCCCATGTTCATTTGTTTGGTATGCTCTAGCACTCTGGCCAATTCCATAGCAGAGAGGAAGGATAAGAGAGGTTACCCAGAAGCATGGGTCCGTTGGATATGCATCGGGCGTTACATCCAGCATGAGTCCTGGGAGTGGGGTTCACATCCTCCGCATGAGTGCCCTCCGGGGCGAGCAAAATAGTAGATCCGGGATCATTAAGTGCCGACCATAAGAGGTCTCATTGCTAGCCGGTCAGCCAAGAGCTCGTAGTGTATCATCGCCAGTCACATTGTTAGGGTCTTGCCATACCATACAGCTGATACTCGCATATATATATATATGTTTCACTTTACTAAAAAGAGAGTAGCTTTGGTTCGGGCAAGGCATTGAAAGCATTCGATCGAGCGAGAAATAAGGTTACCATAGATAGTTGGTGTCTTAAGGGCTGACCTTATAAGTGAAGTATGGTACTCTTTCTTATTTGTGAGGTAGGTTCATGAAGGGTCGAATTGTATAATAATCGATCGTATCGTGCGAAATATCATACAATAATCTAACTGGTTAAGAAACCAAAGCTTTCCTCCTGAGTGTGAACCGTGACAGCGACACCTTAATCAATCGTTGGAAGAGAATGTTCAGGCGGTGGGACTTCGAGCCAAGGAGATAAGAACAGCCGATTCGAGCCAAGCCCAGCCCAGCCAAGGAGATAAGCGAGCGAGGCAAGGCGTATTTGAAGAAGCCCCGTTCTGCAGCGTCCTCGTAAGCCTTGAAGGCGTTCCTCCATTCTGCTATGGACCCTTTGTTCTACAACAGTTTGAACTTTGCTACGGATCCGACAGTAGTTTAATTCTACAGCAATGGATTAGACTCAGATTCCCCTCCTTACGCCATGAAATTACTATAAGTGGAAATCGAATCTGAGGAGCAAAGGCCTGTTCAAAATAACAATGGGAACTGAAGTTGAACCCACAGTTGACGCTGAAAAGCCGAAGTGGTTCAACAGATGTGACGAAGCATATGGATTGTTGTGTCTTTCTGTATCTCCCGATCTCCTTTTCCACAAAGAAGCCAGTCACCCAGTTTAACGGTACGGTACGGTACGGCCAGTATTATGCCCCTAATATAGTGCCCGTTAGTGCCCGTCCTTGATTACTCGTTCCCATTCTTTATCCCTTCTTGATGAACTTAGTGAAG
>Ga0316215_1000160_pt1 | contig 11488 bp, 11 predicted proteins | sample NRE5metagenome_FD_207796 | JGI IMG/M metagenome (GOLD analysis project Ga0316215, IMG submission 207796) | Spruce roots microbial communities from Maridalen valley, Oslo, Norway - NRE5 | ecosystem: Host-associated > Plants > Roots > Unclassified | place: Norway: Oslo | collected 2017-09-15
GGCTTCGAACTAACTTTTAGGAAGGGAGGGAAGGGATGAGATTGGGAGCGCCATGAAGTAGATCAAACACACGAGTTGAAAGGGATAAGCTGCAAATAAATGGAGAGTGGACTTACCGGCTATTGCTGAGAGTAGAGCTGCTATTGAAGATGTACGGGGGAGAAAAGATGACGTTTTGCAAAAGAATTAGGTCTTAGGCTAACGCTGACGGCACGGATAAAAAGCCACCTTAAGTAGGCACTATCATTAAAGCTGGACGGATTTTTTTCGTGAACTAAATATGGTAGCAAAAGACCCTATTTATGCCCTAAAGGGTGCGGAAATGGAGGGAGGGCTTGCCTTAGAGTGAACGCCATGCACTTGCCTTAGAGTGAATGCCCGTTGTAGGGAGCGAACGAATTACCTTATCGTGAATATCGAATTTACTTTGAGTGAATGCCCGTTGTAGTGAACGAATTTACTTTGAGTTAATGCCCGTTAGAGAGAGATTGAGTTGCTCAGGCAGGACTTGCCTTCTCGGTTCTGCCTTCCTGCCTGCAATATGGATGGAACTTGCCCAGGGAGGCAGGCGATTTGAATGGAGGACCTTACAAAGAAAGGGATTGATAGTGCCCGGTCCCGTCGTTGCTAACTAGCCTTTGGAAAGAAGATTGGGAAACCAAGGTTTGTTTGTAGTGCTAGATAGAGTACACTAAGTGCCGCAATTTAGTATTTATGCAAAAACAGATACAGGTAGACAGATGAATCAACGATTGAGGATTTCTTAGTAGAGGACCAAAGATCAGATGTAACGCTCTAGTAGTACACTAAGGGGATGAATTTGTTAGATACGTGAAAACAGATATCGCGAAAACAGATATACAGGCTGGCAGATCAGGATTTATTAGTGGATGACCCTACTTAATGCATTATATATGCGCGAGAAGCAAGAGATAGAGGAATTGTTGTACCGGAGCTTAACTTTACCCCATACGGGCACATACAGCCTGAGGAATATTAATGGCGTACCGCAGCTTACCTTTAGACCATGAATACGGGCACATACAGCCAGAGGAATTAATGGCGGGCGTACCGGAGCTTACTTTATCCGTTATATACGCGCTTTCAGAGATTGAATTAGGAATAGATATTTGAAATGTTTACAGCCAAGTGAGCGGTAGACAGACCTCTATGAAATTTAGTTACTTAATGCCTTTATATGCGTGCATCCACCAAGTAGCAGATGAATTCTTACAGGCAGAGGGGTTTCAGTAGATGATTTTGCCACTGAGACGGTAGAATATGCAATGTCAATGGCTGCTGCTAGAGTCGCCCGTTGTGCTTCTATCGCTGCATGCCTCTGATGTAAGTCTGCGTAGGAATGCCCCAGGCGCGTATGATGATCATTCACCTCCGCCATGATCTGCATCATATAATGTTGGAGCTCCGGAGTGGGTACCAGAGCTAAGTTAATCTCATTATATGGGAGGGGTTGGGCCTCCACGGTTGTTATTGCAAGCGGGTAGACTTTTTTTATCGCCAATGGGTTGTGTCTAAGTACCCGACGCGGCACTATCTTTGTCTGTTATGCGCGCACTTCCTTACTGCCCCAGTGCGTGCGGTTTCTCCCTCACCCGCTAAGCGCAACCTGCCCTGCTTTCTATACACCGCCTAACTTGCTAAACACCCTTAAAGCTCTCTTACCTGCTGCCTAAACCTTTCACTGCCTTCCCTCCTTCCTTCTTTCTTTGAGCCGAGCTTTCATTGCATTTGATGCGGATAATACGACATGAGGACCTAAAATGATGCGGCAAATACGACATTGGGTTATAGCTCTAGACCTAATAAGTCTAATGCTGGCTAGAGAAAAGGTCAAGAGCTACTGGTCAAGAGCTGTGTAACTGGTCTGGGGCAAGAGTACGTTACTGTCACAGGGGCAAGGACTAGGGTCTTCCACTTAAACATTCAATCATTCTCCCAGTCATTCCCCAGGGGAAGGCACTCTCTCACCCTCACCATCAAGCTAGTGTCTCTCTAAATAAGTCATGGCTCCAAAGGAACGGTATGGTTTTTCTCTGGAGGAGGCTGGGCCCAGCATTCCCTCTGCCTCATACTATCTTAAACAGTGATTCTCCAGGAGAAGCACAGGGCAGGGGAAGGGTTGTAGCGCTCCCAAAGGTTCTATTTTACTGGTTCTCGGAGAAGTATCTCCAAACCTCTCTAATATCTCTTATAGCTAGCATGAGTTCTCGGAGAAGTATATCCAAACCTCTCTCCTTGTTAAACTAACCATCCATGTTACTAATGCTTATAAGGGGAAGCATAGCTAGACATTCCTTCAGAACTGATGGCTTGGCAAGGATCAGCACTATCTAAGGTTATCTTTTACTGGCATTATAAGCCCGAACCTACCGATAGGAATTGAGGGGAAGAAATAAGGACCTTTGATCTTCAAAGAGATCGTGTGATCGTTCTTTCCCTTTTCAAAATTGTATCATCCCCCTTGCCCCGCCAAATGATCCCAATTCGATACGTGACAAGCGATAGCAGAAGAAACGACGAGTATAGTTCATTTGGAACTATATTTTATATGATATTATATAATATATAGGCTTTATATATGTCATATTGATCTTACCATAAATGCGTAATTACATATATAACCGGATGACCAGCAGCCACTTATTTCCTCGGCGAAGGTCAATAAAGAAAAGCGTCATTAAACCCATCTATAATTACCAGCTTATGCTAACGAACTGTATTAAGTCGGTCGTTTGTTCATCCTCCACTTCGTTATATAGTAAGTAGTAAGTCATAGGAAAGCCCGGCATTCGTAAAGTAAGAGCCATTAAAAGACTAGACCTGGCTTTGTAAATACTTTCCTGGACCTTCCTGTACTTTCCCGGACCTGGGCACGGTGTATACTTCGTGACATAAGGCATAGCTTAGAAGGGTGAATCGGGATCATATCTTTCTGTTATATTATATAAGGGTTGGTTAGGATCATATCTGGAGGGTTGATTCGAGCTATGCTCACTCTTTGTATGAAAGATAGCCAAAACCACAACCAAACCATAGGAGGGGAGCGAACAACCAGACGGGAAGCTATACCAAAAGGAATTCGAAGATGAAACCAAAGTGAATGAATTAATGCCAAAGAAATCAATCAATCGAAAAGCAAAATAGTAAACGATGAATAAATGGTGATCGACAGCATCAACAACGGCGACTGCGAAGGGGACCATAACCACGTCGTCCAACGAATCAACGATGCCGGCAGCCAAGTCAACAGCGAACACGGCAGCAACGAAAAGCACGGCGGTGGCATCCATCTTTTACCCTTCCCGTAGAAGATAAGCCCATAAGCGATTAAGGTAAGGCGTGTTGGGGTAAAGATAACGTGTCTTGAGGGATGTTTTGGGAGTTGGAGCCGAATGCCGAGCTATGGCCTATGATGATTGGAGATGAGATAAATGCGAGAATGGGACAGAGACTTCGAGACCCGCACCTTTGAATTAGAAATTCCACCTTCGTAATGCTTTTCGGTCCAATTATAAGGCAGGATTTACATTGGCTTTTTACTTTGGCTAATAAGGGGGCGGAGGAATCCCGATTTCAAAGGTGAGGAGTCCATACCTATACCTCTCAAGGCAATCTTTCAGATCTTCAGTAACCTCCTTCCTGTGCTTCTACCTTTTTTTCTTGCTACAGGGCGAGTGGAACCTCCGACCGATCGGGCGAACCGATCAACCGTATTTCCCTAGCTGGCCCGTAGTCGCAGGGTTACCCCGATGGCCTGACCGGGAGAGTGGATCTATTGGCTTTTCCACTCGGAAAGCATGATCTGGAGACTTCGCTCCAGTCATTTGCCATGCGTGTGAGTTCGCATGCGTGAAACAGTTAGTAAGGAGCCATACCTCTTGACCTTCCGCTCCTATCACGATTTTGACTTCGAAGGCTGTGAACCTTTGAAAAGCCATTGGATTTATCAATTTTTTATATATGTAATTACGCTTTAGCATCGGGTCTCATAATCGATCGTACCATAAAGGAGATAATATAGTCTCTAATCTAGAGTGAGTCCCCCTATTCACTTCTTCTCCATGAATCACCCGAGCAGAGAGGATTCAGAAATGCCAACCCTTACTCAGGGAAAGGATAGGATGATTCAACCGCCGCAACCAACTTGTTTTTTCCAGACCACGTAGGAACTGATAACCTTTATTTCTTTAGGAACTATCATTCTCGTAATACGACTACAGCCAGCATTAACCGGTACTCGTATGAAAAGCATAGCCCATTATATACGTATTAACAACTGAACTCCTTAATCAACGAGTGCATGAATGCGGGAAAACAACGGCATGAACTTTATTGAAGTGTGAACGAGATCAACCCGCGGTTTAGTATAGCTCGACCTCGACATTCATTTCTCGTTTCTGCACCAACATTTGACTCTCCCTTCGGAAAATATGTTGAGTCCCTTTTACAGATATAGGAAACAGCAAAATGTTTACTTTTTACATATCCGAAAAGATGTTTAGTCACTTCGCCATGGATAAGGTTGGCTGCTTCGCCGCGTGACGTTCTATCCAGTGTTGAAGGTTGAGAGAACCATGTTGATCGCAGCGGTAGATATTTCATAACGAGCGTTTGTTCCCATTTCACTGCTGGCCCGAGGTAGAGTCAACTACCCACCCTCCCATGTGAGAAGGAAGTATAGCTAGTGATTCAAGTGATTAAGGAGTATGATCCGGGTTGAACAAGAGCATAACTCGCTAATTAGTGATTTATCGATCGAGTAAAGCATCGAGTGAAGCAACGGATCCCACCCACCCCAATAAGTATAGTGATCCAAGTGCTAGTGATTTAAAGAGTATTATCCGCTTAATTCCATGAGCTAGTGATTATAGTGATTAACAAGTATGACCCCCCTTGATTAACAAGTATAACCCCCCAACTAGTGATTTCCCGATCGAGAATAGATCCCTTATTTACACATTTCTGGATGAGCCGCCTCCCTCTTCTGTTTGATAACCCGCCTCTCCCGTCTTTTTACATGGGAAATGCAAACTAATCACTGCAACTAAATGATACGTGCCCAAAATGAGAAATGAGATAGATCTCGCCTAACCTGAATTGAGATATCGTCCCATGATGTTACTAGCTGATGAAAGATTAAACCACATAGGCGCAGGGAGGGCTACCGTTCAGGAGTTATAGATCCCGGCCCATCAAAGCAAAGATGATATTCCGCTCTAGGTTATTCGGCATAGGACTACCTACACGTTCAGGAAATGAGAGACCCGCAAACTAAAGAGCTGTTTGATACAGTTTCAAGTCCGACATTCGCAAAATAAGAGGATACTTGGGAAAGACTTTCCTAAAGAAAGGCCCCCTTGACTGATTACCCCAAAGGTGGTTGATCGGTAGCCTGCATTCTGATTGGATTCTCTGTCTGGCTGGTCTGGCCAACATTCATTCCCTCCCTCTCTTGCCCTTTTTACTGGCCTTATTATGGGGGATCATACCTACGACCTCGGAAGGCAGGCACTGTTCAAGAAGCGCTGCCTTACTACTAGCGGTGATATCACGTAGATAATATGTTCTGTTGTGTTCCGCGTGGACAAAAAGAATGAAAAACAAGCCGGAATATCCCTTGGGAAAGAACAGGCATGCCTATCATCCTCCGTGTGGGCAGGTTATGGCTTTTCACCGGGGACTAGTTCTTTGGTCCGAGCATCAATCCAATATAGTTTAGTTGGCTAAAAGCAAGCCTTTCCCTCCTCCCACCGGCTTACCCATACCCCGGGGCTGGAGAATACTATATAACAACTGTGCGGGGCCCATCCTCATTCTCATCCTCACCCTCGGAGCTAGATGCCGTTGGGATGAACTCTCCATCGGGCCATCCTAACTTTCTAGCGGTTGGGCCACTGGATGAAGCTGCCTTCGGAGTAACCTTCTTGAATTCCATCCCTGCTTACGCAACCTCACCTTAGGCCAATTAGGAAAGGCGAAAATCAATATCCAATATCCGAGAGCAATCAAAATCCTTGTTAGGATGGAAACCCGCCTGGAGGCCAGTTCGCTTTTAGCCAGTTGCCTGCCAGCCCTTTCGTTTGACGGCCCCGCTACCCATTGTGAGAGTAGGTATTCCCAGAAGCAAGTGAGTGACCGGGTGGGGATGCTTTGACCTTTGATTGGAAACACTATTCTTTTTTTACCGATCGGGTACCCAGCGTTACACGACTCAGCGTTCGGCACTATGATCGTTTTTGACTGGCTGGCTTATCGTTCTTTACTGGCTGTTTGGAGGTCAAGTTCCGACGGACGGACGCTTCTACTATAACAACCTGTCCCCTAAGTTAGAACTTCTCTTATTATTAGTGAAGTGACGACCTTTGAAGATAAAAGGAGATTGAAACTTTAGGCCCACCACCTACCCTTGACCCACCTTCCGACTTCGACCTTGACTGCTTCGCTCGACTAATCCGACCCACCTTCCGACTTAGAACTTGAATACTTCTATATTTAATGCCTTCCTGCTTCTCTCCGACGAAGAACTTGACTGCTTCCTTCGAAATCGAATCACCCATTGGCCCTTGACCCACAACCTTTTGTGTGAACCTTACTTTACGTACCCCTGGCTCCATTACCTGAACTTAGAGCATTCACGGGCTGGGCTTGGGTGGGCACTTTGAAACATTGCTATTGACTTTACTATACTTGCATTACTGAACTGTTACTACCATCAAATCAACCCACCCACTTCACCAACCTGAAGACTTACCTCACCTATGCCCCACACCTTACTGCCTTGCATCTGCTTCACATAGAGCCGTTGGTTGGTTTGACCGCCTTCCAGAAAGCAGTCACAGGCAGACCTTTAATCACAATTGTCAGATAATGCTGGGTAACACTACGACCTTCTGGGTACCGCTAGAACTGTTGTTACCGCTGAGCCTTTACGATACAATTCATCAATTAGAACCCACTTGCTAGGAAAAGCCCTATCTGACCTATACAATTTATTACCAAACCAACCGCTTCGCTCCTGCCCTTACGACTTACCTACCCTATGCTCCAAACTTACTGCATTGAATGGAAGGATGGAAGGGCTTCACATAGAACTGTTGAACGAATGGGTGAGCATACAGCAAGCACACAGGCTTCCAAAACACTTGCTTTATGAATGCTTTGTTGGTATGGCACACTCTGACTCTTAATCCTTTCACCCCTGTCTTACCTTTTTTTATTAAGTCCATACAACCTATCCACCTTCAGAGCTAGCTAGGCATGTTAGCCCTAGACCACTTGAGGAATGAATCACTTAGTGCGGAGGGCTACTTTCCCTTTCAGAACCGGATCACCTTACCCCTTTACTTTCTTACTCCCTTCTCACCCTAGTTGATGGAGTGCTGCCCTTACTAATAAACTTACTGAATGAATGAATGCTTCTTAGTATAGAGGAATAACCTCTTATCCCTCCTTATCCCCTCTTCCCAAATGAGCAAGAAAGATAAAGAGGAGGGTGAGGCAGCGAACTCTCGACCAACGGGAGAGGAACTCCAAAATAAAACTATAAGGTCAAGAAAATTATAAATATGATGAGCTTTATATTTTTAATGGATATCAGGGCTCATTGACAATCCACTACTCGGAAGTGGACCAATGTAGGTTGTGCTTATTGAAGCAAGGGATCATACTCTGGGAGCCCGGGATCATACTCTGTAGGTAGTGCTAGTTAGGAGCAAGGGATCAAACTCTGTAGGTAGTGCTAGTTAGGAGCAAGGGAAAAGACTCTGTAACTTGAAGTTAGGAGCCCGGAAGAGGAAGCAACCGTAGGAGCACATCCGGTATAAGATTCCCCCCTTGCTTCATGACTTGCCTTTCGGAAGATGCCCGCTAAAGACAACCCAGGCAGAATAGCCCCTCGCTAATGCTCTACGGGCCCGGGCTCCGCAGGACACTCATGCTTCAATCTTCTTCTCTGTCGGAAAGTTTCTGTCTCCTAATGATTCAATTTATTTTAACAAAAATTCATTTACCAGGGCATCCTTAGACCAAAGAGTCCCAGGATCACTTATCTCTCTCAAGTCCCCTTCTCCCGTGAAGCTGCGAAACATCGCTCATCTCCCCGTCCTTCTCTATTTTGGAAGTGACTGTGCTCCATTCGAGGTACTCAGGGTCCTCCCGCATAATGCGGTTGCAGAGTGGTTCCCACTCTGGAAACTTCTCGAGCTGAAGCTGGCCTTCCTTCAAGTGGGGGAAGGCCTTGTGAAGTCTGAATAGGAGCTCGATTCTTTTAGGAGGGTTTGCCACTTTGAGCCCTACCTTAAATTCGGTGTCCTCTTCACCGGATATCGTTTTAGCTACAATTAGGGAGGCCCCTGGTAGATTGCGACGAAGGTTCTCTAGTATTATCGTGCGGGTGAATTCTTTTTGCTTTACAGGCCCTATGATAGCATAGAAAAAGCGCACCCGCGGTTCCTTTGCGCCTACCAGAGCTAGAAAGGGGTCTCCCTAGACGGTTCCCACAAGCTTCTTGCCAACAAAGATGTGGTGCAGTTGGCCCCCTTTGCTTATGCAAAAATGTTTCCCTGTGCCCGCCGGACCCACTTCTGCCGCAGCAGTCTCCTGATCTTTCCGGTTGTTCCATTTTCCCCAAAAAGAAAAGAAGGGGGGGTGATTAAAGGCCCGTGGGAAAATCCTCGTCGTGGTACTTCGGCTAAAATATAGTAGAATAGCTCCTGCTGCAATACCCGCACCAAATACATTGGCCATTATATCCTCCGAGAACATCGAATCCCATACAGATTTGATCATCACCACGAGCTCCCCATACAGCAGCAGCTCCCGAAGGAGACTGTTTTAATTAGCCAGGTACAGCGCCAATACGAGATGAAGAATTACCACATAAATTCCCATTATATATTGAATGTCTTCTTATTTTATCCTGCTCTTATCTTATTTCAGGGTTTTTCACCCAAACCCGTTGGAGGAGAGCTCAGTTACCTCCTTCGAGGACAATCGATAAGACTTCTTCTTTTCGGTTATGTAGGGCTTGCTTTCTTGGAAAGGCAATCCGCCTTCCTTATATATGATATTATGAAAACACATATTGGCCGTGTTCTCCGGAGGCCGGGCCCGAGGAAGCACTCCTATTCCCCTCTGGACACCCGCAAGACTTGAGAGAATGTCCTCGCAGTCAGGCTTCTCGCTAATGTGAAATTCCACTTTCGTACTCCCAGTTCATTAAGATCCTTATCTGTCATTTTTCTTTATTAAGATTGAGACCAAAAGTTTTAGCTCCTAATCTGTGAGAGATAAGTGCCCGGGCCGGACTCTGTTGAGCTTTGAGCCCCCTAAGAGGCTCGAAGCGAGCGGCCCGGCTCACCATATAGGCAAGTAAGCATAGCCCACACAATTGAAGATCCATAAGCTAACACAAGAGAAGGTCAATTAGCCCACACATGAGATGTTCAATTGGTTGCTCATCTTCCATTCATGAAACAATTTATTTTCACCAGCTTGGATTGAATGGGGCTAAAGGGCATGGGATAAAGCCTCCTCAAAGGCCATTTGCGCACGCTATATGGTTATTTTACCTCCGGGGCATAGTATAGTATAGTATAGTATAGTGTAATCCCTCAAGATCCTTTTTTCATCACTTTCGTTAGAGGGCATAGAAACTGGTAGCCTTCAATATAAGGATAAAAATTGAAGAATTACATATATAACAGGGGAGCGCCCTTATGGTCGAGCGTTTCCTCTCCCGTTGGTCGAGAGTTCGCTGCCTCACCCTCGCCCTCCTTCCTCGGGCGAGCGGTTCGTACCCTCACCCCTCTCCCTCCCGATGGTCGATCGAGCGTTCAAACCCTACGGCCTACTATGGTCAATCGAGTGTCTAAATACGATGGCGGCCCTCGTACCTCGTACCTCGGTCGAGCGGGTTCGTACCTCACCCCCTTTGGTCGAGCAACTAAACGTACCTCGATCTCCCTATGGTCATCGGATTCTCGTATAATGATCTAAAGGTCGCTTCCACTTACCTGAGCATAGCGATTTTAGGGGAAAATGAATTGCTTACTTACTTATTTGTTTTATTATGGAAAAGGTAAATTCCGGTCCTTAAAGGTATTACCTGAGCTAGCTCTGCTCAGGCTTTGAGGGGAAGAAATATAGGGTCCTGGTCCTGAGCTCTGCTCAGGCTTTGAGGGGAAGAAATATAGGGTCCTGGACCTGATTTTCCGCTAGCTCCGCTAAGTAAGGATTATACCTTACCACCTTCTAGCTCTTTGAGGGGAAGAAAGAAAGCGTAATTACATATATAATAGCAGCTTCTCTGCACGATTCATTTCAGTGAATTGGATGATGGAAGAACCAGGCATACCGGTGCCTTGCCCTTTGATTATCTGCCTAAGACTGAATCACCAAGATTACCACCTACTCGGTTCAATCACCCTACACTGGGTAATAAGGGGAAGTCGGATAAGAAGCTTCAAAGGGTTCAGCGACGACTGAATAAGAAGGCTAATCAGCAGCCTAAGCCGCCTAAGGATAAGAAGCCGCCTTTTGCCAAATCCAACAAGTCTAGCCTACCATAGGGAGGGGAGGGGAGAAACAGAAGATAGAAGCAGCAACTAACCTAACACACAAAGAATCACCAACGATATACACTTACTTACGTTGATTCACCATTAAAGAGCATACGCCATACACCTAGCAGCAGCACATAGCCATACATACTTAACATACCGGACATACCATAATAAGCACCTGACGTAGCCTGCACATAAAGCACCTTATATAGATAGCCAATCATAGACAGAAGGTCATTGCTTATAGCCGGTTCTCATTGCCAGTTAGATTGCTGATACATAGCCAATCATTGCCTTAAGGTCATTACTTATAGCCAGTTGCCGATAGCCACTAGTCAATGCCAGTTCTTATTGCCAGTCGATCATAGCCAATCAGGGCTGCCCAAAGGTGCGGATAGTTGGTAGTCGAAGACTAAAGGTAATTTTCGATAGACAGTTGTCATTGTCTTTGCCCTATGGAAACTTAATTAGTATTTCTTACTTGTCCTAAGGTAATACTTCTTTTTATTCCCTATGGCCCCTGGTCTCATGGACTGCCTTACGTTAATAGCCCGCTAATAGTTCTAACGGTACCGGTACTTGCCTTAAGGTCTCTCTTTCTTAGTCTTTGTCCCCCTAAGGACATAGAGTAAAGACTTCCGGTACTACGGTAATAGCCTTACGGTACAGCTAAATGAAGTTCAATCCATACCTTTTTGATCGCCTGGCGAACATCTATTCTCTCATCGTCTGTTGGCAACTTGTTTTCCCTAATGTCTCTCGTCCAACCCTGACTGCCTTACTCCCCTCCCGGGGTGCAAGTTGAAAAAGCAAGCCATCCATTTACTTTCCTCACGTGCTATTCAACACTAGTAGGGCCTTTCAGGACGTTTCCCTATGATGGCGGGATGGAGATTGGAGTTTAA
>Ga0316215_1000162_pt1 | contig 11339 bp, 4 predicted proteins | sample NRE5metagenome_FD_207796 | JGI IMG/M metagenome (GOLD analysis project Ga0316215, IMG submission 207796) | Spruce roots microbial communities from Maridalen valley, Oslo, Norway - NRE5 | ecosystem: Host-associated > Plants > Roots > Unclassified | place: Norway: Oslo | collected 2017-09-15
AGCCAGGAGTTTGCTTCGTCGGTGCATATCTTCATGGAAGAGAGAGCCCTTCATTCATAGAGGTGGGTGGGCTTATAGAAACAACTGTATCCGGGTGGCATTATCTACGGATAAAACCCCATGAAAATACAACCTTCTCTATTCCTTCTCTAAGTGCAGGCATCGGAGGTAGGGGCCCCACCTTTCATTCATAGATGGCATTTAAAGTACTTCCATCGGGAAAAACATCTCTCTTTGTCTCTGCTCTAGTAACTAGCTAGTAGCCAGCGTATGGGAAATGGAAATGAAGAATGAATAATGGTTGGTAGCAGTGCTCACTTTCCCGGTCTAATCCTATGCTGCCTCTTTTTATTCATCGCAACTAGAACCAATCTCCTTTTGTGCTGCCCTCATCTTCTTGGAGCTAGAACCAATATGATTCTGTTGCCTATTTGAGCAGCTAGAACGAGAAATCCTCAAATTGAGACAACTTTTATTTACTATTCCTTTCTATCTCGATGTGCTTTTCCTCTTCCTCTTGCAATCGATTAGAATTGGTTGAACAGGCACCTGGTTACTTTACTAGAATTTGTTTTGACCTAATTATTGGCGTTGTAAGTATATTTGACCCATTCTCGCGGCTGCCTGCTGCCTAAACCCTGGACCTCCTCCAACCGGGAGGGAGACGCACCACCGCCCGCGGCGCGGAACAGACACCAACAACCCGCATTCATTCCATTCTTTCCATTGCTAGGCTAGGCAGGCAAAGGGCAAAACCCCACCCCGCCTTCAGAATGGGGTCTATGGTGGAGTCATTCGCATCAAAGCTCTCTCCGGCTGCTGAGGCTTAAGAGCTTGTAATTAGTCGGTCGAGCGTCGCTCTCTAAAGTTTCTAGTTTTTGAGTAAACCCCGTGGAAATATGGGAGGATAGAGTTTCTTGACAGCATTTCATCGTGTGGAGGAAGAGGGGCAACCTTTCCTTTCCGGATGGGCATAAGGCTTGTACCACCGTCCGAATTGATCATCCCAATCTATAGGCATGAGGCCGATGAAGCAAGCTCCTGCCTAACCCTAGTAGCAGCGTCCATTCTTTACCTTAGTATCGCTAACCATCAAGGGTTACTCCACTTGTAGGGATATCACTCATCCAGGTGTCACGCATCCGGCGCTCATTATGTTGCAGGGTTTCCTCTGCGAAGCGCATACACCTTCCGAGGTGCATAGGGAGGACCAGGTAAGCCTACGCCATAAGAGGAATTAGTTTGCTTTCCGAACCAGAAACGGTTGGATGCAGGGAAATGGAGAAGGCAGATCTAGAGATGGAGGGGGTACAGCATTGGAACTGACGACTAGTGGATACAACCAAGCGGATATGGGGGCGATAACTGGATTAGCGGCGGGTATACAGACAGCATTGCTAGGAGATGGATGCCCACTTGCTCATGTTAGTGCCTGTAACCACCTGTTCTATTTACCCACCTATAGATACTGCCTGCCTCACTTACCCCACTTAGGAAGGAATGCCCCACACTTACTGCATTGAATGGAAGGACTTCACATAGAGCTGCACGGGCTTCGATACAGCATTCACCAGCGTTCCATAACACTGACTGAATGAATCTGCTGGGTACCACTATTACTATTGTTCCAGGGCCGAGCGTTTACCGGCCGGATACGATTCTGGAATTATTACCAACTGCTTTAGAGGAAGAGCCCTACTTGCACTTTTCTTTTCACTACTCTAACTACCCACCTGTTCAATTTACCTACCTTAGACTCACTTACCCTACCTCATGCCCCAACCTAGTGCAGCCAGGAATGCTCAGTAGGTACGACGACGGCACTAGTCTATGAACCCTTTACCCTACCTTACCTTTACTTCAGCAGTGTTTCCAAACACACTTTACCCAAGACCTACCCAACCTAGTTATTCAGGCAGGAATGCTTAGTGGGTGGGTACCACTATTTAGCTTTTCGGGACGGGCTTCCAGATAGATACTTTTAGGAATGAATTCAGACTCCATTGCTACCAGGAACTTTAGATCCTTACTTGCCTTAACCTTATGTTTACCTACTCTATCTACTACCCACCTGCTTAACCTTACGACTTACCTTTGGACATGCATGCCCCAAACAGCCTTGCACTGGATTCCCATAGAGCTGTTCGCCTTCCAGACAGCATTCACAGACCTGCCATCACACTTGCTGAAAGATGGATGGATGAATGGAAGGAAGAAATAACCTTACATGCATTCAATCATCGAATTGCCTATATACAATTTCGAGTTCGGGAACCCAGATGGAGCATACTGCTCGGAAACCGTAGAAACACAACTTTTCTTTAAAAAAAGTCCGTTTGGGAGCGTTTTTGGTATCGACCAGACCAACCTAGCATATTCATCAAAGTGTTTATTGGTCAAATTGTTTCCTCTCCCAAAATAAGGAATCGAGCGACTACGTTCCTCTCCCTCCTGCGTCGGAAGAGCGACTACGTTCATATTTTTTGATTATTTATATACGTCATTTCGGGATCTTATTTATTTACTTTTGATTTATATTCTTTACCCCCCGACCTAAGGTTGAATCCTTCCATACCCCTTGTGCCAGACCCCTAGCCCTTTTGTCGTTTAGGCTTCTTCTTTACGAATCCACTTTTTGCCGTATCTTATTTATGAAACTTCTGATTGGCCTTCTTTACAACCAACACTCCTTCCCACAACCCCAGCTAGCAAGGTTCAGTGCTTCCTGAATCAAACCATCACCACATGCCCGGATTGCATGGATGGAGGGAGGGATGGATGGAGGGAGGACCTGGTTAACCCTACTTTCTTAATGGAAGTTTTTTTACAGCTCAGTTGTGGTGTGGGTGGGATCCTTTGAGGAAGAACTGCCTTAGGAAATACTGCCTGAACTTAGTGATTGATTTGACGGGAGGCTTGGATGGGCACTTCGAACTGGTTTCACTCTCTATGCCTACTTTAAGACTTTCTGTTGGACAGCTAAGTTGTGGGTGAGATGGGATTGTAAGAACTGTCTTAGTCACTACTGCCTGAAAATCAGCAGAAGCAGGGGGGTAGGCACTTAAACAAACCATTGGACCTTTCTTTAGATGCTTACACGACGAATTAATGGAAGTGGCACAGGAACAACCTAACCTGTCGTTGCATCGTCAGAACTTACTTTTTTATTCATCCCAGACTTATTAGATCTTACCTACCGGCTTGGGGAAGAATAATTGCTGCAGTGGTTTTACTTTACTCAGCCTACTTACTGGATTAATACTTATTTGTTTATGGATTCAGACTTATTGGTTGGTTTATGGGCAATTATTTATATACGTGCTTCTTTAAAGTTCTCTGGGTGCAAGTATTTGAATCCTCTTGAGAAACTTCTTCGATCTTCTTTAGCACCCCGCCTCATCTTCAGTTGAATATACGACGGGGACTATTCTTTCTCACCTTCTTATTGCTATGATTTAGACCCCTACCGGGTGCCTGTTTCAGATGGGGATCTTCTATACGAGCCTCAACTTTTGATATCGGCGGGCCTTTATAGACGTTATTTCTCCATACCACCTTTGATATTGAGATACGTCATCTCGCGGGCTTGAGAGACTTACTTTTTAGATTCTTTATGACTTTTTGCCCTATCTTATTTATTTCAGGCCTACCACCTGCACGACTTACCCTCTTCGCACAACCCCAGCTACGTTCAGTGCTTCCAGAATCCAACAACTTCACCACATGCTCTGATTGCTTGGAGGGAGGAAGGACCTGGGAAAGCTGGATGAAAGGAAGGAAGTTCGACAGCTACCAACCAACCACCTTACAACCAGATACTTGCTCACTTACCTGAACTTAGAGAAGAAAGAGATTCACGGGCGGACTTGCTTAGGCACTTTGAACATTTGTATTCCCTTTCTCAGCCTACTTGATTACTTTCAGTGGCACAGGAGAACCACCAGTTGTTGAATCGTGTGTGGAAACAGCCCTATGGATTCACCTTCACTACTGCCTGAACTTATGAGATCAAATGGGGTGGGTGCCCTTACTTAGAATCCCTAGCTAGAATGGGCTGAGAAGCCGTAAACCTTACCTCATGCTGCCTGCTATTTGGCTGGTTATAATCCATACCTCTAAGCAATAGAAAGTGGTTCAATCAAAACGCGTTTTCAGCGCACTTCTGACCTCCAATGGTAGACACCCCATCGAAAGTAACAAAGTGTTTCTACAGCGCGCTTAAATGGCCTACTCCTTGTTCTTTTCTTTTTGGCCTGTGAACTCTTTTATTCTTCCGGGCTTTGTAGGATACCAGGCATTTCTGTTCATTAGGCCCACCCTCCTCATTGTCGGCCTATATACCCCTCCCCCACTGCCAAACCTTCCCTTCCATTTCTAGAGAGAATAGACCCTTTAAGTTCGAGGCCACGCTCACCTCCTACATTTCTCAAGGCGAAAGGCCCTAAAGCAAAAGATAAGGTAGTCGGGACGTTTTGAGTTACGAAGCCGAGCAAACGCTCCAGAGCAGAGGCCTAATTCACGTATATATAGTGAGGTTATCACAAATTCACTACAGAGTTTGTCCATCGCTAAAGGAACGAAGAAGATGACAGCATACGTGGGTGGATAGACACAAAAGATGAGGCGGATCTTAAGGTTCTTCCCTCTCCCATATATAGTAAGTAAAGCATCTCATCTATAGCATAGAAATAATCAGAATGCCTCGCAAGTAGAGATGAGGGATACATGCCCGAATCCATGCAGAACGAAGGGAAAATGCTTTCGTTACTACCAATTCCATTCTCTCTAAGCTAAGCGCCAACTAAACTAGTCTTAGATGGGACCTTCATGAATGCCGGAAGGAAGGAGGCTTGCCCACCCACCCCTGTCTATTGGTGTTTCAACCCTGTTCATTGGTGTTTCAACGGGTCAACATCAATCAATCGGGGGACCATGTGGTTACCATATATCTATCCATAGGGAGGGCCAGCGAGAGCAAGCACTTCGATCGAGTTCGATTCTTTCCGCTCTTTTCTTTGGCCTCATTCGGAAAGGAGATAGTACCTGCCTACCCCGACTTACCCTCACTTCCCACTTCGATCCCATTTCGAAGAATTTTCTGGAAGTAGAGAATCAAAATCCCACGGTGCACGCGCGGATCCGGAGAAGGGGTGCTTCCTATGTGTGTGAACACAGTCCCTCCCTCATCCTTTGCTGCATGACCAGAGTGAAGCCAGATAAGCAAGCCGTGCCCGCCTTCATTCATACATACATAGTTGGGCTGCTTGCTGGCTGGCTTGCCGGTATAACTCGGCAGAGGAACCTCCGGGTAATTCTACCTATTCTCTCTTTCTCACCCGGCCCGGTATGCCCAACAGCAGCGGTGGATCAAGGGAAGGAAGAACCCCGACCCTATAACAATAACAATTGATCAGGTGCCTTTTATCTTTTTAGAAACTGAAACGACTGAAACCGGGTCTGCTGGGGAAGCTTAAACAAGCTCAATTGACGCGGGATCTCAATAATGTACCTCCACCTCATCTCTGTATCTTTATCTGCGGGAGGAACTAGAGACTCCGCTACGGGATATAGATATGGATCTCTAATGAATGGATATGGAATTGCCGTAGCCTCTGCTTATACTTGCTATGTTGCTGGTTATAAAAATGGAATTGGTAGTGATGCTTACTCTCAAAATGGAATTGGATCATTTACTAGTTTTGGGTAAGCGAGGTCTACTGGCTTCGAATATGGATATAAAGCTGCTCGGTAAACTGAAACAAGTGCTACTGGTGCTTTAGGTAGATCAACTCGGTCAAATGCAACTAGAGGATCAGCTGTTTACTTTCCTGCTGCCCTTGTCCTTGCCTTTGCTTTTGGCTTTTATGTTGCTTTCACTCGATCAACGGAATCCCGATATGGAACTGAACGAACCGGAACTCCAGCCTTTGCCAATGATGGTGGAACCAGGTCAATAGCTAATGGCTCCTACCTCAGCTTCTCTCACCTCTTATATTGCGGGGTCTATTGAGTTGTAAACATACCCCTTCCCAGCCTCTACTGGATCATTCACGGGTCCCAGATCAATTGGATTTGGAACGGGCTATGGCCTAAGGAAGATTCTAATGCTAGAGAGCGAGATCGAGTAGCAGATGACCCGGCCCGGTTGGAAAACCAGAAGCATCTCAGTAAGGAGCAGGGGAAGCAACACCAGGGACGGAGGTAGGGGCATGCCCATTAAGAGACTCGGAAGGAGCCGGAGCATACCCCGTTTTAGATTTAGTTCGAGCAAATTCTACACGATATTTGGTCGTTACAATGCTGCTATTATATATGTAATTATGCATTTCCACCCTCGCCCTGATATGGCATTAGCACAATACGTACTTCGAGTTAGCATGGCGAATCATTACTTACGTGCATGTGGTCTTGTGTAACCACCTGTCGCTTTCATGCATGATTTACCAAGCTGATCTATCTCTAGAAACGCATGTCTGACATTGTATACGATATTATGCATGCCATGACGAATAGATGATTCATGCAATGACGAATAAATAGATGCTTCTGAAACACGATGCAATGAGGTACGGTCGTGGCAAACAAAACACTTATTAGTTAGAGTTGGGATAGCGCCTTATATCACCCGACGATAGGATATCCCTGGCTGGATACCATTTGAAGAGGGTTTTAGTCATTATATATTGTGGTACTCACCTGAGTGTGCAATCTCACTGGGATACCCACGTAGGACTAGCAATAAGGAGTACGCTCATTCTGTGTTCCAGCGGTGTGAATGATCTCATTTTGTTGGTTTTCACTTTTTAAATTGGGATACTCACGTAGATTGATTCATGCACGAGAAAACTAGGATTAAATAACTTATGGTGTGCACCATATATAATATATATATTGGATATGCACATTAGGGAAGGAAGGGGTTGTGAACCCGCGAATTAAAACATAGAGAGAATAGGGGATAAGGTATGCTGATGTTAGCCTCCAGGAAGTAGTATTATGGGATGAAATTCCTTCTGTATAAAACCCCCAACAACAGAATAAACCGGAAAGCTGCTTCCATCCAGAACATATTCCTCCTCATTCTGTGCTGGAAGGATAGAGCTGGTCGTAGATGCTTGAAAAAGGTGGGACCGAACTTTGAATCTCCCACCTTAGAAATCATGGGATCCTCGAACTTCATCTCACGACCAGCTCTCCTCGGAGACTCAGGTCAGGTTTCATTAGTTAGATTTACACCTTGGTTCTATCAAAGGATTAGTTAGCTTCATTAGTAGGAACATTAGAAAGCTTATATTCTCTTTTTATTAGGCAGGAACACAGAAGGTTCTCATTAGTATGATGCATCATTGGTGAGTTCAGATACTTTCCATCATGCGTTTGTATCTCGAAATTCTCTATCTTGTATCTCTAAATTATTACATGTTCTAGCTACCAATAATTACATGTTCACTATCATAAATCACATACTGCATACAGAACAGACAGAATTCACTCATGAATCATGGAATCGAATGATGCAGGAGTAGCATTGACTTATCATTGATTTGAAGCCGCTGAACCTCCTAAATATGCGATTAGGGGAACACAGAAGAAACAACTACCAATCACTCAATCCGATCACTACCAAGTCCACTACCCATTTAGAGGAGCAACCCATATACATTTAGAGTAGGAACCCATAGACATTGAGAGTGGTAAACCATAGACATTTCAATACATGCTATCAACCAATTACCAACGAAGAGTGCATCATGGGATTTTCTATCGACATTACAAAGGGATTTCATTATGAAATAGCCACCTTGTTTCTATATTTATTCGTTAGGGTGCATAACACGTTTTTCAATCTTCATCGGGGAGGAATTCAATAAGTAAATACCCACCTTGTTTCTATGTTCAGAAGTCATTTAATTAGTAGTTTCATTAGGACATAGCCTCGGTTCTTTCTCTTAAAAGAAGTAGGACTTTGCATCGTGGTGAGTTCTGTTCTTTCTCTTTTAATAAGCTACTTTGCATCATGGGCTTTTATCTATCAATCAGGAGGGAAACCCACGTTGGTTGTTCTCTATGAATTAGCTTGAATTGCATATAGGTTTTGATCTATGAATTACCGAGGAACAGAAGCCTCATTGAGTCATGCTTTTTAAGAGACTTTGCTTAATGGTTTTGAATCTCTCAATTACCTATATTAATTTGGAAGAGTGCATCACAGGAATTCTCTCTTCAGTAGCTAGCAATTATCTAAGCTTCATTACTATACGAAACATCTCGATAGTGCATCCTACTAGATCTGACAGGGAATTACACCATCAAATCTATGAATCATGATCCAAGGTTGCATCTCGGTGCCAAGACTGCATCGTATTAGAAGATTGATTCATATTTTGGATCGTCTTTCTTCCGACTTTATGTCGTTTAGAATCTCAAGCCTTTTCAGGACATCTTTAGCCGGTAGCCATTCCGAACCCTCTCTCCTTACTAGGATATAGAGAGACAATTCACTAAAGCCTATTTAGTAGGATATCTTGAGCCGGGGATTGATGGTTGCCACTAACACTACAGAGAGGAAGGAAGATGATCGATCCAGCTCTAGTTTTGTTGTTGGGTGTGTTTTCCGCCCCCACTAGGACATGGTAGAGCCAAGCATTCTCTGACGCCGTTAATAACAACTAATTATAGCAGTCGACTTTGATAGCAAGAAAAACTCCTTGCTCTCCCAACCCCCCCCTGAGGAGATAAACTAGTCCATGCATGAAGAGCTCACAGCGTTTAATTGGTCGACCTAATAGCAAATGGATTGCGTTTCGTCGAACTGTAGTCTCTGCCTGTCGTTCCCATGGATATTAGATCTTCAATGGGATAGCCAATTCGGGTCCAAGCGCTAATTCAAAGTTAACTAATCATGATGATAGAACCACCGGATCGACCCCATTCCATTCCACCTTAGAAATGAATAAGATTCCTCGATCTTTATGGAGAAAACGCATAGGAAAGCTCTCGACCAAGTGATTAGTTCCAGTTCCCCGGCATTAGAAGCTAGAGATTCCAACTCCGAACGGGCATTGCAGGCTATCTGATCCTTTACCATAGCAGCATCTCTTATTAGCAATAATACTCCCACCACCGGCCTAGCGATCAATATTTGTGATTATGGGCTCGACCAGTGAACGAAGCATCCGTTGTTGAAGGCTCGACCACCCACCTTTGTTTTCTATATGACCGACCCTTCAGATATCTGCCAGATACGCAAACTGGATAAGCATGCGACATCGAAAGCATGCTCTTAAGGTAGGCGCTCGGGTGAAGACTAACAAACAGCTATTCTATGGACGAACAGCTATGCCATAGGCAGACAAAAAGGGACGAGGCCGTAGGGAGGGTCTTTCTGCGAGATCCCAGAAGAGAGATCAATTCGATTTCTCTATCTACATCTTGATTCACTCCGTCATTGGTTTGTTTCTTCTATGCGATAGTCCGACACTCCCAATAGATTGGGGTATGAGCCCCGGCACTAGATCAATTATTCTCGTTCAATTACAAGATCGGAATTACACTAGGACCCTTCAGCCAATAGATGAAAAGCCCGGTTCTTCTATTTGTTGACTCAACCGTTCACCGCCTATCCCAACTAATCCATCTCGGAACATATCGAAAACACCACTATCTCGTTCCATGGATGCGATGGTTCGTGATTGGGGTCCTATGGATTAGTAATCCCCTTGGTTAACGGGTCTCTCTGCACTCTATATTAATTCCCCTCCCGGTTTCCTACACATCAATTATCCTTTGGTTCCCCCTCCCATAGACTTTGGCACTTTCCCTCCCATCCGCACTAGACGACTCACACTAGATCAAGCAGTTGAAAGACCTAGACTTCCCTCCCTTTCCTGTTTTCCCAACCTTTTAAATTGAGATCAAATTTGAAGCCGCTTGAAAACTTGAAGTAAGGATCATAAATGGATGAAATACTCCCGCTCCTTCTCGAGACTAGAACTTGACTCGACCGACGGGAGAGGGAGAGGTAGGTGTGTGTGCGCTATCCAAGACATCGCTCCGCAACCCCTAAACCTCCTCTCTATTACTTTAAGCGGTTTAGCTTTAAGTAAATGATCTCGCTATCGCTCGGCTGGATAAGGCGCTATGGGAAAGGTGCCTCTTCTCCCTCTCCCACTTTATTGGTAAGCGAGCAACAACCCCTCGATCCCCTCTCTCTATTTAAAAAAAGGTAAGCGAGTGCTTATCTAAAAGCTACCTCCCTCGACCTCCTCTTAAGATTATAGATAGAGAGCCCGCGCCCTATAGATCGAGTGCTCTCCAATTATATATATGAGAGCCAATGAAAAGCGTTTTCAGGAGGTCGAGGTCATTTATCGACCTATTAAAACGAGAACCAGCGATTGAGAGATCTCAAGTCTTGTTATCGAGCGGAACTCTAATGACGGCATTTATATATATAGGAACCAGGCGTATTATATTCAAGCGGTTCGACCTTGACCTGAGAGGAGATTGGGGGCAGCACTATTAAGATATTACGTATGTAATAAGGATCACCCTTATAATTCCAAAGCAGGTCCGCTCGACCTTTTCATAACGTAAGCAATCTCGGTCAGCTCGGCCTTTGCCCACCAGTCCATGCTGCCAGCCATCCATCGCAATCTATGCTTCCGAGGCGATCCTTTCAACCAATCAACCAACCGATGGAATGAATTCTACCTACAAGCGGGGGATAGAATGCAATCAATGGAATGGATTGGAATGCAATGAGAGGACATCCGCAACCATCAGAGGGAAGGAACGAAGGATGGAGAGCATCAACTACCACTGATACCACCGAGAGATAGGGCATATACTAACGAACAAATGGGGGTGATAAACATATTCTACCAGGGAAGGATGATACGATTGATACTACCGGTGAGGGATAGAGGTTTATACAGCTACGGTAGTGGGGTGTCTTGATGCTTGGCAAGGTAAGAGCGCTAGGAGACTTCATTCAAATAACGAATGCATGGAGTGAATATGGGGTGTAAATGGCGCCTAGGAAGAATCATGGAAGAATAGGGGAGAAACGAGGATTAACGGCGCTTTATGAGTGGGTTGAACAGCGAAATAATCTATTTAATTTAAAAAACGGATGCATGGAATGAATATGGGATGTAAAGTGCGCCTGGGGCTAATCAAGTTATAGTAGTGGAGAAATTAGGATTAAGCGCGCCAAGATAAGTTGTTTAAAGAGCTTCAAATGCGTATAATGCGTATAAAGTGCGCCTAGGGCTAATAAAGCTATAATAGGGGAGGAAATGAAGATGAACTGCGCTAAGGGTGAGTGTTCCGATATA
>Ga0316215_1000164_pt1 | contig 11250 bp, 2 predicted proteins | sample NRE5metagenome_FD_207796 | JGI IMG/M metagenome (GOLD analysis project Ga0316215, IMG submission 207796) | Spruce roots microbial communities from Maridalen valley, Oslo, Norway - NRE5 | ecosystem: Host-associated > Plants > Roots > Unclassified | place: Norway: Oslo | collected 2017-09-15
CGCAGTTGTATGAACAGAAACGCTTAAATCCCCTCTCCCTCACCCAGTCGAGCGTGCTTGCTTGCCGGCTTGCTTACTTATTTCCTTGGCTCGGTAAAAGCGTTGCAGTTGAACCATCGCAGTTGTATGAACAGAAAAGCTCAAATCTACTCGGTAAAAGCATCGCAGTTGGACCATCGCAGTTGGACCATCGCACCATCGCATGCACAGAAAAGCCAATTTCCCTTAACAAAAACCATCGCACCGTCGCTGTTCGCTTCCTCTCCCGTTGGTCGAGCCCGCTTAACGCTTCCTCTTCCTCACCCATATGATGAGTGAGCGTTAACACCCTCACCCATGAATGGATGAGTGACTTCGTTCCTCGCCCTTTTTGGGTGCGGGCTCGACCAAAGGAGCGAGGATACGAGCCGCTCCTCCGACCACCGGGAGGGGGAGGTTTTGTAAATGCTGTTCCAATGCAATACCTGGGCCCTGCTGGGATATTATATTTCAAAATACCCTATCGGGTATTTCCTATTTCCAAATAAAGATTGTATGGCGAAAGCATACATAGCCTCTAATGTGTATACGCTCGTTAAGTCACCAACTTGGCTCCTCTAATGAATGTCTGTCTTCAGGTTGATATGGGTAAAACAACCTTCTCTGCTCCTTCCTCTCGGCTAAGGGGGTTACCTCCTCAAATGGGCAAGTGAAAAGTATCTATGCGAGTATATTATGTTAAAACAAGGGATATGCTCTTCGGGAGATTTCCGACTTTATCCTTCCTGGGCATGGGAGGAATAGAGAACAGGTGTGCACGTACGTATACGTACAACTTCTTTGGCTGTGAACACCAGCTATGACAACTAGCTAGCTCCTGTTCAACTGCTGCTTGCCTGGGCAAAACCAGGGATTCTATAGAGTGAGTAATTAGATTTGCTTTTTGTACCATTATTTTCATTTTTATACTTAGTGAGTTTCATGTCAATAAGCCTAACTAACTGTATTATTCCCATCAGATTAGCGGATATCCTCTCCCATTTGTATTACCTCTCTATTGTATTAGCGGAGGAAGATTATAGTGTGAGCTAAAGAGCAGCTAAAGCTAGCTATAGTGTAAGCTCAGGCTGAACTACAAACAACTAATTAGAACTCTAAGATTTAATTACTACTCATTGAACAATCGGGACTCAAAGTTGAACAACTGAACTTACAGCTGTAATAGGAACATCATGAATACATATTTATGTAGAAATTGATTCTCTAGGTGTTAAAAGAAGCCTCACTGAAATAGTTCACTTAAGCCGTTGTTCCGTGTCACCCAATAGTGTATGCGCCAAACCTGAGGCAAAATATAAATAATTCTGTCAACTGCTCCTTCCCGCCCCTATACATATATACAGCTACCTCTAGCAAGAGAAAAGCGCTGACCGAGCAACTGATTCAATCCTGCCATAATAGTGCTTAACGTCCTGAAATAGCCATGTTAATTAAGAAGAAAATCAAGTTTGAGTGGCCCCCCAAAAATAGAAAAGCAATATTATTAATAAGGAACATTTCATGAGTAGTTTTTGCAAGATCTGGTCTACCCGAACTTCTTGCCCGCCCCAAACGGTTAACCCATAGTCTAGTTCTCATACAATCAGTCCAACCAATTAGTCTAGTTCTCGACCCGTACCTCGTATGTCTAATCCAACTACCCGAAGTAGAGTAGTCCAATAAAACTTACCCTTGAGGTGAGATAGCACCGTTGGGATGGGATAGTAACAAACATACCCTAAAGTAACCAGCTGGGCCAAGAAGGTAAGGGCCAAACTAGCTAAAGGTCAAGGTCAGGTCCAACCTGGCTAGGCAAGGCCAAGGGAACAACCCATCGTAAAATAGGATCGGCGGACGGTTACTTATATAATATAGTATGGGAAATTCCCTAATACCGCAGATATCTATTCTGGTGCAAGATGGTGAATAATCGCTAGTCCAGTTGTGGAATTTTTCTCACTTTTGCCTACTACCCTAGTCCTGCTGAAATTACCTTACGTCTATTCTTCATGCCTACCGCTCCAAACCTCCTGTTATGGCCTACCCAATACATTCTAAAATGACCTCCGCATTCTAGACTTAAACCTTCCTATGGGATCATTCCCTACCTTTAGACTGCTTAGGAGGAGAACGGAGGTGATCAATGTTACTACCGGTCCCATTACGGTGCGGTGAGGAATGGTGTAGCGAACTCAACTATAACAACTACTCAACTAACTGCCCTTTGATTTTCTATTTTGAGCTGGAATAGAGGAGAACCCCTATATCTGATGGGATGGGATGGGACCTATAATATTCTTTTGAGCTTGTACCCAGCTCAACCAACTACTGACCTATCTTTACTTATACTGGACGATAGTCTCTTGATTCTTACTTTGATGAGAGCCAGGTGTCGGTGTATCATGCTTTTTATCCTATGCGCTCAGCTGGTTACGAAATGGTCATTATTTGCGATGGGCACTGTAACCATTTTTACTATCCAATCACTCAGTTACTTTGCTAACAGAAAGAAAATAGAAAAAGTATTCTCTTTCCTAATCATACTGACAACTACTTATACTACTCTATTTCTTAATCTTAATTACTTAACATACCTAACATAATCTTAATACCTCAACTAATCTTCTTCATTAAGTCATGCCCTGTCCAATCCAATCAATGTAAAGATATATATATATATATGCATAGAGGATAGAAAGAGATGATTCCTCCAGGTAATGGAACTTATCTAGTTATCATTATTATCCCTTCCTAAAGCTTCTTGTTGTATTGATCCTATAGCTTCTTGTTGTATAGAGTAATAAATAAGTAAATAAATAGTAATAGCTCTTCTATTTGTCTCTAGTTTGGGGTTTATAGTTCTCTATTTCTCTTCATATAAAGCGTTTTGTTCTATATTTGAGTTAATCCACTAGTTATAGGTTCGCCTGACTAAAGAGGGTATAAGTTAATGTCTAGTTAGAGGTTGGGGTAGTTCTAATTTATTGAGGACCCTATATATATTTTCATTTCTTTCTTTCCTACTCTCTGATATACTTAAAGAATAAACCTTCGTCATCTTAAAGAAGCCTAAAAGTAGTATTCATATCTTTTCTTATTGAAACCCTCTTCATATTTCTTATTACCTCTTCATATCTCTTATTATTGAAACCTAAACATAACAAAACATAGAGGATCTCCTTCTTCTTATTATTCCTAGACTTAAGACTTTATATTCATACTTCCTACTTATTTTTATTATTATTACTCTTCTTCTTCTTACTTAAACCTTAAAAGAGAATCTAATTCTTCTTCCTCTTCTTATTTCCTAATTCTACATCCTACAAAACCAAAGCTTAATACTAAGAAAATCTTATTCCTGGTTCTTCTTGGTTCCTACTTATTGGTTCCAACTTTACATACACAACTCTCCTGGTTTCTCCACTCAACATACACAACTATGCCCGGTTTGCCCACTCGACATACTAAAAAAGGCGCTTGGGTTGAGCGTTGAGGGTTAAAGGTCTATCATCTATAAAAGTAATATTTATATGCTGGTTCCTGGGGGCTATCTATGAATCAAAGTCCCTGAAGTTGTTTCCATTGCAAAGTAATAATAATCATACTAGTTCCCACTGCACCATGTTCCACTCGTAGCCATTGGTAACCTAAGAATCATAGTTATACCCATCCACGACTTGTTCCCACCAAGAGAGAAATCCCATACTGTAAATACTAAGTGGAGATGTTAATGGGCTCGGGTGCAACACAGGATTGACCCTGATAGCCCAGATAGATATTCAAGTGGACAATTATGTGAAAATCATGACTTTCGGACGCCTTTGTCTCCTTTTTCATAGCTACGGAGATCCGGTATGATCTTATCGGGTTCTATGTTCTCTCTTGGTGTTGTGCTGCTTTGGGAGTCTTCATGCCGGTACCCTATATTGCCCCGTAGACATCGCTGGGTGGGCTCAACGTCAGCCCTATAACGGGGGCTAAAAAACCCTATGATATTTGAACATTACGGGGGCCCAACAACCCCTATGATGATATTGTAACATGATGGCCCAGCGCTTTGACTAATAAAACTATGACTCACGCAAGAAGCAGCCCTACTTATGAACTATGAGAACTAGATTTCTAACACTTTGATTACTATATTCCTAATGCAACAAATCTTCTTACTGTGCTTACTCAAACTATGACGAGGAGTAGTGATTGCTAACTAGACTAATCTTACTAGCTGCTAACTCAAATAACTAGCTTACGGAGAGACCAATAGAAACAGCGAGACCCATAGGAAGTCACTAAAGGGCGTGTAGCATTTCATAGGTTAGTCCTCATCTCCGTGATAGGTTAGTCCTCATCTCCGTGGCTGACATAAATACTAATTACTACTGGCTAACCACACTCAAACGGGAAGGAATAAAACCTCTTCATTCTCTACTTCCTTCTACTTCATCCCATAGGAATGATCTGGCTAAGCAAACTAATAGGAATGATCTGCTCTACTACGCCCATAGAGGGAAATAGCCCGCTTCGATCACCTTACCCACCAGGGAAAGGCTCTCTACTCGGGTTCCCTGCTTTGCGGTTAAGATACTCAGATACTTATTGGCTTACCTTGATGACTGGCGTAGATAGATTCTTTATAGACTTGCCTCTTTCACTCAGATAGAGATTCTTTGATGGACTGCAGAGATAGTCTTTTGTAGGAGGGCTGTAGGACGGAAGGAACTGCTGCGAGACGGACAGAAGGAACCAACTGCTGCGAGAGATTCTTTTGTGACAGCTAGCGCCATATATTCTTTTGTGACAGACAGCTTGGGACCATTGTGACAGCTTGGGATGACAGCTTGGGATTCTTTCTTTGATAGCTAGACACCCACCGAACATAGATAGATTTCATAGCTAGACACCCACCAAACATAGATAGATTTCATAGCTGGGCACCGAACATAGAATATTCTTTTTGACCTTGATCCGGATATGAGAGAACCTTGATACCGGATTTTAGGATAGGTCCATAGCAGAAAGATGATAGCTAGGTCCATAGAGAGATAGCTAGGTCAATAGCAGAGAGAAAGCTTGCTAGTAGCTTGGTCACTGGATGAAGAGAACGACTGGCATGATGAAGAGAACGACTGGCATGATTAAATAACTAGCACCTTGTCCCCTTGTCGCTAGCATCTTGTCACCTTGTCACCTTGTCACCTTGGCGCATGGGGATTACTCTTGGCACACACATGGGGCTGACTCTTTATATGTTTGATGGGAATGACTCTTGGTATCTTTGTTGGGAATGACTGTTGAAATCATGGCATGTCACTATACTATGGAGTTAGGGATCAATTCGAGGTAGGATTGTTTCTCCGTAGGAGGGTTAGAGATTAGATAGAAAGATTAGAAGTAGGGTATATGTCTTTCAAAGTAAGAATGGTTTCTCTCCGTAATTTGTATAATACCTTATAATACCCTAATCTCCTATATAAGAGCAAGATATTTCCTATGCTCAATAGAATTGTTACTTAGTCAATCTTTATTTGATCCCTATGCACTTTACTTTATTTAACGATGCATTGCACTTATTTATTGATTCGTTTCCCAAATCCTAACATATAAATCCTGAACTACTCTATCTCCATGCATGAATTCTTATTCGTAGATGCACTGATCGAAATGACAAGAAATAATGCATACGAATAATGCTAGCAATCGCGTACACATCTACTAAGAATTACCTATATAATATACTAAGAATTACCTATAGATTTTAGTATTATGCTTCTTATACGATGCACATGTGGCGGCATTTGAATAATGTGATCTCGTACCCGTAGTTCCAAGCTATAATGTATCTCATACCAAGTCCCAAGTTATAAAGTATCTCATGCTATCTCACTAGTAATGAAAGTCCCTCATCCTCATGCTATCTCACTAGTAATGAAAGTCCCTCATGCCATGCCAAGCTGATTGAGTCTCCAATGCACAGAGTTAATATGGATCGTTCATGATCTCTTCGTACGCTGCTAAGTATCTGATCATACCTTAATGTATCCGATCATATCTTCATGTATCCAATCATATCTAGTGAGAATAAATTCATAGCATAGTATCTTATCATATGTGATAGGCAATGTATCCAATAGCTAAAGAGGCAATGTATCTAATAGCGAGGTAATAAAGGTCTGCTGAAACACAATGTATCTAATAGGTAATCGCAACAAGAAGAATGGCACTTGGTTGAGTTTTCATGGGGTGAGGTTGGTTTAGGTACTGTATCCCATCTCCAGCATTTCCTCGTGTCTTGTATAGGGACAAGATGCTATTATCGCCGGTTCATTCAGAAATAGTGGTTACTGCCATTGATAGTATAGAATGCTGCGTATCATGAAGAGAGAACAGGTGGCTCCTATATAGGTAACCGAGGCTGGTTCATAGCGACCAAGTCTATCTATCTCGTATATAGACAGAAATGGGTTCGATCCTCCTCATGTATAGACAGAAGTGGTGATACCCTAATGTGAGATGGTTTGGCTCAACCCTAAAGGTAGTATGCATGGACATATCATGAGGTACGTACTATAGGTGGGGCTCAAATATCAAATTGATTGGGTTGAGGTGAGGTCTAAGTGGAGATTACAGAATCGGAACGGCTCCAAGTGTGAAATTTGGCTAATCAATATCCTCATCAAGAATGGTTGATAGCTGCTGGTTTGTGTGCGGTTACCAGAATCAATCAATCACGGATGGATCGACTAAATAATCAATCGTGATGGGAAGAGTCAAATACTTGAATTTGGTCTCTACCCTCAGGATTGACTAAAGGTTAGTCTGAGTACAACATTGGGTTTAACGCGGTTGATTCATTCATTCATTCGGATAAATAATAGAGAAATAGGTTGTTTGTGGGTATCGTTCTAAGCTCTAAATATAATGATAAGTGGTTTCCAGGGTCGGTCTAAGTGTCGTACAAAGTAGTTCTAAGTGGGTTGTATCAATAACTTTAGGAGATTCTAGTGGTTGTTCCCCTCTGTTGTACTTTTAAGTACGTCTCCTGCTGCCCCGATTACTTGTACCCGGATCGTAGCATAAATCTCAGTATTAATGTAGTATAAATGTGAGTGGTTAGTGTAGCTCAAAGGGAATAAGCTATCGGATAAGAATAGGTTATTGTGAAGGTTTCTATCCTGGTATCATGTCTATGCCAAAGCTATAATAAGCTTTGTTTTTCTTGGTTTAGGCCTGGTTCAATTGCTAAAGGTTTGTCTAGGTAATAAATAGGATCCTGGCCGGTTGATTAATTGCTCTGGTTGGGTTGTTATCGATAAAGACTAAAGAATGAGGGTTGTGTAGTTGTCTGCTGCTAGGATTGTGTAGTTATGGTAAGTGTAAAAATGAGTGATCTACGTGTTCCATAATTCAATAGGAGGATGCTTCTCCTGGTTGTAATTGTGTTTCCGGTTCGGTTAGTTTCGTTTCCCCTCCAGCCCCTTGTTTCTTATCTCGAACCCTTCGATGATTTGGATCCGTAACAATAGATTTTTTATATAAGCCCAAAATGTCAATTGTCTATGGATCAACTTATGTTTTTTGTGTCCCTTCCTGCTGTTGGTTGTGTTTATCTGATTGGTGTCTACTGATGAGTAGTAATATCTTGGTTTGTCTGTCTGGGTCTATCTTCTTTGTGTGAAGCAAGTAGTTAGAGTTCGTAATGAGTTGCTTTTCTTTTCTAGTTGTTTTGTAAGTAAGTATCTGTGATTCCTTGTCCTTGTGTTAGGAGTGAAGTAAGAAGAAGTGGAGTCGTTTTCGAGTCTGAGATGCAAGTTTCCTAGTTGTCGGTTAAATAGGTCTAGTTTCAAAAGTATAGGTGGGTTCTTGGTAAAGGTGAAAGAAGGCTAGTTATAGGTTTCAAAATGTGGTCTAGTTTTTGGTGTGGTTTGTCTGGGTTTTAGAGAGTGAAGGTTTGGGCTAGGTTGAGATGCGAGTTGAGTAGGTCGGGTTTGAAATTCTCTAGGTAGAGGGCTGGTCTTTTTTAAGTGATAAAGGTAGAAAAGTGTAGGTTCCCAAACAAATAATAGAATAAAGATTTCATAGAAGAATATGATAGTAAGTCAAGAATCAATGGTATCAACCCAGCATCCAACCAACTCAACTCATAAATTCATGCTTTTGGAAACAACACGTGGCCTAAGCCGACCAGAAGGAGGCGCCCCGACCAACGGGAGGAAGAGCCACCCCTAGAGTGAGGGGTCAAGAGAGAGACTAGTAATTCAATATGTTATCTTGTGCTAGGTATTTTATTTTTCATCTGCTTAGAGACTAGGAATTTTATTTTTTATCTGCTTGGGATCATCAAGCATAGTAATTTTGATAAGCATAGTGATTTTGATCCTCCCTAATCTGATAAGGTGTAGCGACCCCCGGCATGCACAAATAGGTCCCGTGTCAAAATGATGTCCCAGTATCAATAATGATGTAAAAGTAAGAGACAGAAATGAACCCACCGGATTTGATCTCTTACTAGGGAATTTGAATGATACAAGGCCCCTTATAAAGTATAAAAAATGGGTAGGTAATAATGGGTCGTGTAGCCCAACAATTCTCAGTAGTAGCAAAGCCAAATATAAGAACTAAACGGCTCTAAAAGCTTTACTAGGTGGACCACAAGCTAAACAAAAATGTGTGGGGTAATTACGGGTAGTTCCCATGTGCACCCCCTTCCATCGTCCATCATCTGATGAATTGGGTAGGAACCCCGAAACCAGCACTCGTTGTTTAAATTGATGACCCCACTCCTCCTCCGATTCCGCTGTAGTTGATCCCCTGCCCAGGGACTTAGGTCATTTCCTGATACACCGATATTAGTCCGCCTCCTTCATAAGAATCCCATCCAGCTCCAACCATCTTTGTATTAGCTCCACCAACCATCTTTGTATTAGCTCCGACCATCTTAGTCTTTGTAGGACCCCCATTATGAGATATAAAAGCTAGAGCTAGGACAGTTAACCATGCGTTGGAACATAAAAAGTGGTATGTATCGGAACACCATGATGGTTATCGAACTACACTACTTTCTTTTGGAGCAGCTATTTCTAAAACAATACCTAGATAAGGAGGGAACTGTCGTTATTATAGGTTGTGTGTGGCTGAAGTATATAAAGTAAGTAAGAGGCTGTAGTTAGAATAGGCCTTTGTAGTATGAGGTGAGAGCCCGTTGTGAGAGGTGATAGGCCTGTGTAGTTCTAAGCAGTTCTAGCCTGTAGCATATACTTTTATATCTAATAAGTAAGCTAGAGTAAGTATGAGTGAAGTTTCCATAGTAGCGAGCCCTCTAGTTTTATCTTATTCCTACTCTTCATACTTTACAGACACCTACTTTTCAAAGATCCTACCCTCGATTCCTTAAGGAGATAAGCAACCTTATTAGTAAGACTCTACCTAAAGCTTGAAGCTGGGTTAGCAGCATAGTGGATCAGTTGGGTTAGCATAGTGGAGTTTTTTAGGTTTAGTTAGTAGTGTTCGTTCATGGATAAGAAGTGTTCTGAATCCTACTTAACACACCCGATAAGAAAGTATGAAAAGTAGGAGCTTTCCTTCTATTAGAAGAGAGATCAAGCAACTCTAATGAAGATAAAGTTGTTACTCTTTACTCCACCGAATTCCTTCCTTGCATAGGAGGTACTCTGCTCGATTGTAGAGTAGAGCCCTGCTGGTTTATTAATGAAAATAGAATATCTATCCGATTTTAGAAGCCCGTCTGGCACTCGACCCGAAATCCTGACTTAAGATTAGTACGATCTTAGGAAATGCATATCTGTGATTATACTTAGCATGTTTGCCTTACTACGCCATGTTCACAAAGTAGAAATTACCGTCCCATACGGTTTATATAGACTAAATTACCACATACATACGCCAGAGCGCCCGAATCCATGAAATTATAAGGCACTGGACCGCCAGATAGTAGAGTAATCCTATGTAAGAATTATGGAAACCAAAAACCCTCCGAGCTCTCATTATAGCAGCAGAAAGACTCCGGGAGACCCCAGTAGTAGTCTATACCAATAGGTTCTAAGCTGTAGTGGTTAAGGTAAAGGTGGCCATACAGAGTGTCCCCTTTGTTGGTGCTATAGGTCAGGTCCATGTCATGTCCTTTTTGAAGTCATGTCCTTTTTAGTGTTGGACTACATTTCGACAGATTTGCAGGTGGTTTCTATTTTTACGAAGCCCCTCGCTAAGGGGAAGTTTGAGATGCTAAGGGTCTAATATGGGGTATGGAGTTATGGCTTCTTTCCTTGGCCTTATTATATCCTGCTATCTTTCACCCATGAAACGATTCAATACGTTAAAGCGGAGTTCGCGTGCCGGGGAAATAAGTGCGCACAAGACAGATATCTTTGTCTATCCCACGTATATTTTCTTTAGCCCACTTAGGCTCTCATAATCGATCGTACCCTATATCTCGTAGACAAATAGAGATATCTCATTATATATGTATATATGCTTGCCTTATGACTTGCCTCACTATAGAGAGCTCTGCTCAGGTTTGACCGAGTCAATTCCATTGGGAAAAACTGAGTTGTCCGTTAAGGATCTGACATTCATCAGTTAAAGGGAATCTAGTGACTTGCTTTATTACTTGAGACCATGAGGAAGCCGACAGGAGCCGTAGGTAATATCTCGGTATTCCCATAAGATTGGTACTCTACTACCCGAACCCAGTCCGTAGGTAATGTCTCGGTAGGAGCGCTAGCTGGATGGATAGATTCTTTATTTTGTGTCCTGACTATGGAAAAAACCTAAAGTAATGCAGCTTTTTCATTTGGCTTAATGCGCCACTTTTCCCTTGACCGCTGCTCTTTGGCCTTAGCTGGCTGCATCAGCTTAACTCTTAGTTTCTCTTTCGTCTGCCGTTCCTCTTATAAACTGCAAAGAGCAGGAGAGAATATAAGAAGGAGAAAACGAAATACCAAACCATATCAGGCAGGCTGGACAGGTAAAGCTTAAAGGGAAAGCTGTATCTCTTTCTTCACCCCGTTCAAGTTCAAGCCCTGCTTTCTCTGTCTCTGATGTTCAGGAAGAAGGTCAAGCAAGCTGTGTCAAGGATGCTGTATCTTTCCCATCAAGGGAAACAAGCCCGGTATGGATCTTTCTCTCTCTGTACAGTGGGGACCAGTGAAAGCCCATAGATGGATGGATTTCTACAGGGCAGGGAAGACAGGGATTCCCAGCTTGATATGTATCTGT
>Ga0316215_1000165_pt1 | contig 11213 bp, 4 predicted proteins | sample NRE5metagenome_FD_207796 | JGI IMG/M metagenome (GOLD analysis project Ga0316215, IMG submission 207796) | Spruce roots microbial communities from Maridalen valley, Oslo, Norway - NRE5 | ecosystem: Host-associated > Plants > Roots > Unclassified | place: Norway: Oslo | collected 2017-09-15
CAAGCCATCCGGTCGGCAGTTAAAGATATAAGCTAAAGGTAAACCCTCCCTCTCGGGACCATCCCTGCAGGAGCATGCTACTAAAAGTCCTTGACTACTCGACCACCACCCCATCCATCCAGCCGCCCCGCCATGTAATCCAGAATTGGGGGGAGCATGGTACGAAAGGTAAATAGCAGTACGCCAATACTAATACTAAGCGCTTGATGAAGTGTGATCCCATTTCCTAGCGATGTAGTAGTCTAAAGCCCGTCCAATAAAGGGCTCTCTGATTGCCCATACATAATCATCCAGCCGCCATGTCTAATAAGTTCTGGAGTTTCTAATTCCTGACTCGTCTCAGCAGGGCTCCTCAGTGGTAACATGGTACCAAATATAGGAGCTCGTGCTGTATCCCCGACTACAGGCTAAATAGGTTCTAAGTAAGGTTGAGTAAGGCCTATAGGTGTGGGTGAGTAAAGAAGGGCGGTAAGCAGGCAGGGACTAAAAAAGTAAAGGCTCCTCAGCGGGATAGGTAGTGGTACCATAAGAATCATAAGAGAAGGGGTAGTAGGGTATGGGGTTCATAGACTAGTGCCTACCCATCCATCCATATTCCTGGCTTCATCAATTGGTAAGGTACTCAATCTCCTAGGGTGACGGGAGAAAGATAAGGGGTAAGGTTGGCCGGTATAATCCCGACCCGGTAAGAGAAGATATAGTAATTAGCCATGAAGCTATTCCATCAAGTGTGACTAGGTGGAAGGCAGGTTATATAAGTCTCTGCAGTGGGTTAAAATTCCAGAATCATATCGGCTCGTCGACGGGAACAAGTAGGTAATATTGGTACCCAGCACAGCAGCATCCTAAAGCAAGTGTGATTCCGGGGTCTGTGAAAGCTGTCTGGAAGGCGGTGGTTCTACGGTAAGCAAGTGAAGGCTTGGTGGGGCCGTCCATCCAAAGTAAGTCATAAGGTAAAGGGTTAATAGCAAGAAAGGAGTGCCTAGCAACTAAGTATTCCAGGCTTCAACAATAGGTTGTTGGGCATCACTCCATTAACTAGGGTGATGGTAGAAAGGTAAGGGTGAGGTTGATCATCCATTCATCCATCCGGTGCTTTTAAGAGACGTAGCAGTCTCAACTCATTAAGTGCATTCATTCAAGAAGTGTTCTAGGACTAACATGTCTTCTAGGTCTGAAGGTGTATAGGTTGTATAGTAACACTAAAGGTAAGGTTGTTTCATGCCATCAAATCCCAATCCCGGGTCTATAGTTGGTCCCTCCTAAGGGATTCAATTTTTAAGTGGTCCAGCCAGGGCTAACATGTATAGGTCTGAAGGTGTATAGGTTGTAAGAGTAAAGCAGCATAGTAAAGGGTTCATAGTATAAGGTTGTAAGTACTGACCCCCACCCAATGATCTGATCTCATAAGTTGTTCTGTCAATTAAAGTAAAGCAAGTAGGGAGAGTATGGGTAAATAAGGGTACCCCCGAAGTAAGAATATGTAATAAGTGCGTTAGGCCCGTCTACCACTACCAACGTGAGGCAGTTTCAAGTTAACATAAAGAGGTTAAGTAGCAATAGGTCGTAGCACAACCCCATTTATCCAGGCCTAAAGGTGCTGACCCATTCCATAAAAGCGTGGTAATAAATGAAAAAGTAAGGCAATGAAGAAGTTTCCACGTACGATCCGATCGCGATCCAAGGGTGGTTCCTGTGCCACTTCCATAAGCATATACTGGCAATACTGGCTTGCTGTTTTAATGAATCCAATGGTATCTGGAAGCCCGTACCTACAGGATAAGGTTTATAGCAGTCCCTGCGATTAATTCCTCAAGTGTATAAGGTTACAGGTCTAAGGCTACAGGTCTAGGTCTTAATTCAGGTGGATAGGGTGGATTGAACAGGTGTTGGTTGGTAGCAATAGGTGGTAAAAACCTGACTCCAATAGGCAGGCATCATCTAAAGGTTGTAGAACGCTGCTATAAGTGACCCACTCCACTCAAGCGAGCCTTTAAAATAGATTAGTGAAAGTAAGTGAACCGGTATCTAAAGGGTAAAAAGTAAAGGTAGCACGGTAACACATTAAGTAAAGGCGAACTAGGCGACAGAAGGTGCGCAAGCAAGGGTGAAAGTGCAAGCCCAAGCCCTTTAAAATATGTAAGTTCAAGTCTGTAAGCTAAGAGAAAGGGTGGAAAAAAGGTTGTTGGTAGGTAACACAAAAATTCCTAAAGATAGGCTTCTAAAGTTCATCCCAATGCTCTAAGTGCTTAAGCAAGCAAGTCCATTAAATGTAAGTAGTAAGGCTATAGTTCCTCAATCCAAGAGGGAGGATCCATCCAACGATGGTGTCCAAAGGTCGGGAGGTAATAATAGAAAAATAATGAAGTAAATAAGTAAGATCCTGATATTACGTATATAAAAAAAAGATGAAAAAGAAGTATATTCTCTAAAGCCCGCCCGATCGGCATAAGGTTATTCACAGAAGAGTCCTGTTGGATATTCCATCCACTAAATGTGAGGAGCAGAGCCAAGAAGTGTTTCCGGTCGATCTCAAAAAACCTCCCCCTCCCGGTGGTCGGAGGAGCGGCTCGTATCCTCGCTCCTTCTCAGATGCATGTTTTTTTCCTATATAAAACCCTTGTATGTTGGGGGTCCGGGGCATATTCATCCACCGGGTTTGATAACTCTCATTTTTATTGAGCCAAAGAAATTCCATTCATGCATTTAAGGTTAGCACCTTCCTATAAGGCCAGGAGGGCAGGCTAGAGCGGGTGAGGTGAAAACCTATTCAAATTCTATTACCCTCAAAGCAAGTTTTGAATTAGTGGGTTCCCTAAATTGTTGAGTCAATCCGAAAAACGTTGTCAAACACGCATTTTATAAAGAGAAACCTCGTGTTGAGGGGGTAAGAGGCATATTATTCTTCCATTGGGGTTGATAACTAACTTTTTGCTTTAGCCACATCGCTTCTTTTTATAATTCCCTCGGCCTTTGGCCTAGGCGCCTGAATTGCAAGGTCAAGGGGCGCAGCGGTAAAGAACATCCTAAAGGAAAGGCCCGATTCGATCTAAACCGGTGAGGCTTCGTCCCATCTGAAAAAGGCATCAGGTGGGAGGGCTGGCAATGGTTTATATTGGCCCGCCGTTGTTCTTCGGTGCTCGGGGTTGGCTGTCCCCTCTCCAATATGGTAAGGTAGTTTGGAAGGTGGGTAACTATCGATCAGGTGGAGGCATAATAGGTCTATTCCTAGCCAGTGGATTCTAATTGATGAATCATATCCACCTCTTAAATCCAAGTCATAATGGTACCCATAATTTCATAGCGGTACCAAGAGGAATTCATAAGGGAAGGCAACAAGAAAAGTAAGTAGGCAGAGTAAGAGAGCAACAGCTACCAACCACTCCGTGCCTCAAGTTGATTCCTCAAGAAGTGGGAAGCCTGTGTGCCATATGCCGACCCGTCCAAAGCTCTATAGCCGGTGAAGCTGTGTGGGGTATAAGTTGTGAAGGTTGTGGAAGCAGGTGGGTAATTGGTAAGAGTAAAAGCAAGTAAGGCATCAACTAGCGTTCCTAGCGATGCTGTTTGAATTCATAACAAGAAGTATCTGGAAACCCGTATTGACTCAATAGTGGTACCCCCTCTTCATGGCCGAACTGAATAAATGGGTTAGGGCAGGCAGCACACTCGCTCGATAAATCAAGGTGGGTTGAAGGGAGTAGTAAGTAAAGAGTAAATAACAGGTGGATAGCATGCTCGTAAGTAAAGGCAAGGTATGCAGGGGCGTAGCGGAAAATAGTCAGGGTGTGTAAGTGCCTAGCAACTAAGGATTCCATAAGTAAGTGGGTTGGGACATTCATAACTAAGTTGGGTAAGTGAGTAAGTGAAAGGTGGGTTGGTGGGTAAAAGTAAAAGTAAAGCAAGGTAGGAAGTTGTGAATAGTGGCTACCCTCCTCTTCCTGGGTGGAATGGGTTATAAGTAAGTGGAGTTCTATAGGTGGGTGGTTAGCAGGGACTAAAAGGTAAAGGCTTTTATTTCGTCTGAAGCAGTAGGTAATCCTGAATCGTATCCTGGGCAAGGCTCGGCCGGGACAATAGTTCTTCAGACGTGGTACTCAGAAGTTAATACGTGGGACCAAGAAGATCTGTAAGCAAGTGTTATCAAAGCATCTCCTGGCAATGCTGGCTATCTTCATGAATCAATCATATGGTTAATCCCGGCCCTACAATATAAGTGATACTGCCTGGTTGAAGCAATAGGTTGTTGGGGCAGGCATCCCATCCTCCATACATTGCATAACATAAGCAAGTGGTCTAGGGCTAAGAGGTCTATTTCTTCAGGTGGGTAAATAAGTTGTGTGGAAACAAGGGTAAGGGTAGGGGGTGGGTTAATAATAGCATACCTCCCCTACTTCGATTATTCCTGGCAGAATGAATGGGTTGGGCAGCACTCTATAAACTACTAGGATAAGGAAGGCAGTAAGAAAGAGAAGGGTAAGGTTGTTGTTTCATGCCATCATCCCATCCCGCCCGTATAAGTTAATAGCTGTCTGTACTTCCTAAGCATTCATGAAGTTCGTGGTATCGGGGACCAGGTCTAAGTTCTGAAGGTGGGTGAAGGTGTAGGCATTTATGTGAAGGGTAGGTATATTCTTTCCTAGAATGCAGTGTATTCTGAATCATATTGGCAAGGCTCGGCCGAACCAGAAGTTCATACGTGGTATCTTGAATCATAAGGTAGGGTAAAGAGTCAATATCCTAGTGCCGTACCTACGGAGATTTCTGGCTAAAGCAAGAAGGTTCTAAGAAACAGTTCATTCAGTAAAGGTAAGGTTTGTTTGTTAATATGCCCACCCGGAGCATGCACATGAAGTAAAGGCACGGAGTGGATAAAGGTTCATAGTAGAAGAGTGCCTGCCTTGTCTACCTCAAGATTAATGAATAAATCAATCGGTATCTGGCTGGCCTGGCTGTCCGGGTTCAGCTCGTCCCTCCCCCCGATCAAGTTTGGGTGAGTCACTTTAAGGTAAGAAGAATGATCGACGAAAAAATGATAAGGGACAAGGGGATGCAACAATGAATAATGGAACAAACAGTAATGCTGGGGACAAAAAGGATAAAAAGAAGCTAAAGCTTCCCTTCCCCTCCTATGTTGGGAAAGCGGCTTCGCACCTTGTAAATTGTATAAATAGTATCATATTACCATTAGTGCCCTAAGATGTAGAAAGCCCAGCGATTGCTTGCTCAGCGTGCTGCTCAACTGCAGCAACAACATATTGTCCTTCATAACCCATTTCCTCCCTAGCAGCATCAGTGGTAGAGTTCCCAGACGCAGGGAACCCGCAGCTTCCTTCGCTCAGCCAGATTTACCAGATTGAGACCCAGTGGCTTAACTGCTCGTCATGCAGGTAAGAGTTAACCAGTAGCAGTAGTTTAAGTTCTCTGAGTTGACGTTGGCGCTGTAGGGCAGATCTCGGTTTATGACTCGGTTCTGATACTCATAGGCTTTCTTTGGTGAACTAATTTATTTAGAAAAAAAGCTCGACCAAAGGTACGAAGTCGCTCATCCATTCATGGGTGAGGGTTTTAACGCTCATCCATCATATGGGTGAGGTGCGATAGCAAAGTGCAGAAGGATTTTTCACCTCACCAAACAAATAACCGGCATGCATGCCCGTTGCACCGTGACGCTGCCTGACCAAACTACCTGCGTTGGATCGCTGCGTGTCAGTCATTTTATTGAGTAGACGGCGGAAACTTTGTCGGTTCGATTCCGGCATCCGTCCTGTGGATATTGATTCAGATGAACAGACAAAATGCAGGGCGTTCGTCTTGCTTGTATGACAAGGCTACTTTTAAGTATTTAAATTCCCACGATTGAGAGGCGTATCATTTCTAAATGATGAGCCCAGCCCCCATAATCCTTGAAGTGAGGGGCATTCTTCGGGTGAGCATTTCTTCCTATTTTACTTATTGGGTGGGGAGGCACTTTTCACTTTACTATTTACCTTTGCCTGCGGGAACACCTTTCTTGATGGGAGGACCTATATAAACAACCTAGCGAGCGTACCACCCTTTATAGACTGGCTCACTTACCTTAACTTTGAGCATTGCGCAAGCGTTCGACAGAGAGGAGAGCATTTTTGGACGGGCGTTCAACAGAAAGCAATAGCATTTTTGGACCAGCGTTCAACAACACTTGTTGGAGGAATGCTTAATGGGTAGGCACTATGACTATTGATGACCTTATGCCTACTTGCATTACTTTCATTTGCGACAGCAACCCACAATATTGGATCGGTAGATCGTTTTCACTGCCCTCTTTTATTGATTCCATACTGCGACCATTGGTATTAACTTTATATGCCTACACAATACAATCTCTTTCTGTCGGATGAACAGCCAGCCGTTGGATCGTTGGAACTGCTTTGATTGAGTCAATACAGCCATACCCCTTTGAAGGAATTTATTCTTGGGATGGCACTTAGACCTTTAGTATTACCTTTTGGAGCCGGAAGGATTAATGTAAGTTGGACCTATTGCTACTAACTCACCACCTGGCGCATCTTTACCTTGCATAGACCGGACGGCTCACAGACCTGAATTTTGTTGATATTCACGGGCTTGCTTGGGTAGGCACTTTTCACATTCGTATGAACTGAAGATCCATCGAAATAAGTTTGACTGCTACCCACACTCAAGCTAAAGCCCTCAGTGAGGAACTACAGGAAGGACGATCTTGGAAGGGCTTGCTTAGGTTAGGCACTTATACTGTTGCTATGAACCTTTTTTTGGTCAGCCTACTTTCGTTGGATGGATCGTTGGAACTGCCTGCCTTTTTGGATTGAGGAACTACAAGAAGACCCCGGATATTTGAAAGAAGGACTTGGGCACTTAGACCTTTCCTTTCATTGGTATTACCTTTTTAAGTCTACTTTATTACTGTAAGTTCCATGCTACCTACAATCTGGCTGGCCTTTTAACCCATCTTTACTTACCGCACCTCATTTACTCAACCTTGGTATTATATGCCCCCCCAACCACTTGTTGCTTTTATTAATCCTTCGTGCGTACGGCAGGCACTACTATTTACTTGCTCTTGTTTCGGGCCCACTCCCAGATATGATTGATTAATGAAGATAGCCAGCAAGGAGATGCCCACTTGTTTCATGTTAGTCCTGCTACCAACCGGGCACCCACCTTTCATTTTACCAACCTATATTTCATACCTCATTTACCCTACTTACTTATGCCCCAACCACTTGCTTCAGGCAGAAATATTTGTGGCTACGGCACTTTGAATAAAACAATAAATCCCTTTACTCAGCTGCCTATTTCCCTTTACTTAAGGTACGACCTACTCCTCCCACCTAGCTGGTTCTTTTTACTTGAACTGCTGCCTCACCAAACTTAGTTATTGGACCGGCTGGGCTGCTCGCTGGTATGGTTGGATGGGCAACGCCACCTTTTAGTACTTAATTTACCCTTTTACAAGGACGGAGGGCTCACCCGAGGGTAGGAGGGTGAGGACCTTCTCACTACCCAATTTACCATCTTGCATACGCCACCTTTCATTAGTGAATTTCCCCTATAACACACTATTGTGAATTGCTTCAATCTATCTAATTTAAGGATATGATTGAGATACAGAGCCCGTTCCCAAGCAAGATCGAAGCCAGCAATCCCAGCTAGGCCATCTTATTTAAACATGTTCCCACCAGCCAGCAATCCCAAGCCAGCAATGCAAGCGAGCGATGCAAGCCATAAATATAAGCAATCCCAGCCCCCTGCCCTTTCCTCCTAAATAGAAGGTTGTGGATCCGGGACTTCCGGCAATAACAAGTAAGGTCAGCAAGAAAAGCAGCCCCTTGCCAGTCTTGTCACACTACAGAATTTGTCCCCACCCCACAGGTTCTTCCGTTATATTCCTCAACTAGCACAATCTTATTGTTCAGTCGCACAACGAGAAAGCTCAACTTAAGCCCGGCACCCATTCTAATCTTTCTTTCTTATCGGCCTTTGAACTCTTGTCTTCTTCCGGGCGTAGCAGGACACCATGCTGTTATCTTATGGGTTTAATGTTTACCAAAGCATCATAAGTAAAAAAGGGGGGATTGTTCAATAAGGCAGGGCAGGCACTTAGCGGGTCCGGCACAGGGCACTATGGTGGTCGTGAGAGCAAGCAAGGAAATGGTGTTTTTTCAGTGCGTTCTTGGTTCGATTCAATTCGTTAGTTCCCGAAGCAAACCATGAATGGGGCTTTCAATGAAGCAAGGCTCAATCTTTATTAGTCTTTTTTTTCCAGTCCTTTCCCTTCCATAAAATGTTCTGCCCCAGTTTGGTTCTTCTACCTTTGGCCTGTCTGTGCCATTCGTGGAGAAACGATGGGGTGTACCATTCTACTTATGTTTATCCTTTCTTTTGGTCAATAAGCAGACAACCATTGGAAATCACTGCATTCGGCAGAACAAATAAGTGACTAGATTTCACATTGGAAAGATTCGAATTTCGGGCATTCCAGCAATTAGTGGGAGGGGAGGTTTCCATAGTCATTCAGAGACAGTAAGCAAGTAGTCACTAGTGATTGAATCTATGCTATGCCAGTGGGAATTTTGTCTATGGATTGTAGTACTCAACCATGTTCATACATAATGGGATTTCACCTTTGATCCTCTCACAACAATAAGAAGTGCTGGGGAAAGAGCTCTGGCAAGAACAAGCCGATAAGGAATAAGCTCCCCAGTTAACCCCCCTCCCCTTCTCCCAGAAGCAAGCTTGATCGGGTGGTGCTAGTTGGATTAGGTACTTTAAACTTCCCCTTTCTTCATATAATTAATTTTATTCACTTCACGATGATGCTGTTAGCACTTAGCTAGTAACTAGTTCCAGCAAAAAAAATAATAGTGTGAGGAGCAAGAGCCAGTAACTGATGGGTGGCTCAACAATCAATGATAGCTAGTGGGTTGGTTGAATCATGCTGATAAGAACATGCATAGGGTAAGAAATGAATGCATGTCTGTTGGTAACCTAGCTAGAATCAATGATATATGGGTCAATCATCACACGTTGATAGCTGCTGTTGGTGTTGCTCCCTTGGGCCAATGACCCCCTCGGCGATTCAGCTAAGTTCTCTTTCGGCCATGTGGCTGGGTCGAACTAGAAGCCCCCAGCCTACCTACCTATGGGCTTATTGGCGATACTTCTTTTTCCCAGAATTATCATGCGTAACAGGGCGCTTCGTTACAGGAAGAGGATAGGTACAGGAAGAGGATAGGTCCTGAACACTTAACTTACCTGCCTGAGTGGGTGGCCGAGGAAAGAATAAGTGGTTCTCTTCCAGCCAAGCACTTTATCCACTAGATCTCTTTGGCCTTGCACTATATATACCCACCCTATTCTTGGTCTTGGCGGCCCCTTACGGACGGAAGCCCCCAAGCATATATGCTCCGGGCCTGGCACTCAAGCTTGCTCTCTCTCTTGTCCTTGCTGGCATATTTCCGGGGCAGAAATCGAGGCTAAAGCTCCTCCTTATTTACTTACTTACTTACTTATTTCCCTGGCTGGCCTCCTAGTTACCGAAATCATCTAATTCGTCAATACGGTACTTCTTCGTGCAACACTTCGCCAAAGATGGTGGCTTATTTTCTCTGGCTTTATTCTCGGATATTTTGATTGATAAGAGTTATCGCCTCTCCACTCGATCCTTCTTTCCTTACAGTTAGGTATATCCTTACCATTTATTTCCTGACTGTATGGGCTTTCCTTCCTTACAGTGGGGTTCTTTCCTTCCAGACAGTTAGGTATATCCGTTCCGCATCTCCGTTTTCTCCGTTTATTAATCGTAGACATAACTCCTTCATCTCCTCGTTAGGAAGAAGGCCATTCTCCCGGCATCTAACTCTAGGAAGGCCAGTATCTTCTCCCGACAAAAGAATTAGATCGATCGCATTCCTCTCTGTATGCTCTCTTTTGCCTCTCTGTATGTTCTCTCTATCCTCTCTTATTCGTCTCCTTCCCTCACCTGGCCGGGGATAGATTGATTTTACAGCCGACGTAAGGGAAGGTGAAACCTGACCGATCATAAAAAAGGACCTTATTAACCATGCCAAGATCTCCGTCACGATTATCCGTTTATCCGTTACTTACTCTGACTTACTCTGACTTAAGAAAGAAAGTAGTCATTCTCAGACTTACCTTATAAAAAAGGAAGTCCTTCTCAGACTTACCTCATTAATAAAGGAGTCATTAGAAAGGATACCTCAGAAATAAAGGAGTCGTTAGCCAAGGGGTCGATGCAGAGCTCCCTAACTAACCATACTCCTGAAAGACCCATCTCTAAGGTACGTACTGGGTCACCCTTGGGGGCAACCCGGCACTAACTACTGGAATAACCATTTTTTCATGCTGTAGATGCCAAAGGAACCTTGAGAATAAGCTCCCATAAAATCCCTGCTGGAGATGCCAAAGGGATATAATTAGCCCATTCTCGGAGCCTGACCTTAGAGCGGTTTAACGAACCAGGAGCCTAACCCATTCAATCATCAGTCAGTCCCATTCAATCATTTGAGTTTCTTCTACTGGCTCTTCTAACGGATGGAAAGCCATTCAATCAGTTGAGTGGGTGCAGGAAGGATGGAAATACTCTTTTATCAGTCCCAGGTGCAGGCTCGTTTCCATTCATTAGAGTTAGAAGCCTAACCTAGAGTTAGAAGCGTACTCTTACTAACCCATTCAATCATTCGTTAGCCAGCAGGAAATAATCAATCGTTAGCCAGGACCAGGAAATCTCTGTCTGCAGAGAGAATTCCCTCCTTGAATGGTATAGTTCCTCGATCTCCCTACAGTCAATTATCTGCTGAATTGAGGGGAAGAAATACAGGGGAGAACCCACCCTCCCTTCGCACGCAGAGCTCACGGTTATACCTTACCTGCCTGAGTGAGCTTTGAGGGGAAAATAGTGATAACCAACCCACCCTTATAGATAGCGAAGGGTTGGGACAACGAGTTATAAAGGTTGGGATAGATATAGAGATAGATAGGGGGGGGTCTAATCTTGCGGCACCCACCGGATTTGACCAGGACCCGCTGCCTATGAAAGAAATCATAAAGAAAGAAATAGGTGCCCAGCGATTCCTTCATCAATAGGGGCATCATCATCACCTACAGCCCCTTCCTCTGCCGAGCACTTCCACGAAATGGAAACGGGCGGCATCGTCGACCGACATTTGTTGCCC
>Ga0316215_1000166_pt1 | contig 11101 bp, 4 predicted proteins | sample NRE5metagenome_FD_207796 | JGI IMG/M metagenome (GOLD analysis project Ga0316215, IMG submission 207796) | Spruce roots microbial communities from Maridalen valley, Oslo, Norway - NRE5 | ecosystem: Host-associated > Plants > Roots > Unclassified | place: Norway: Oslo | collected 2017-09-15
AACGTATATGAAGCAAGTACCTAATCCGTAGCGAATCTGTACACGATCAAGCTACGAAACGGAGTATAGCCAAGTGGTAAGGCATCGTTGATACTATCATGCAGGGGAAGACTTCTCTCTATTTCAGTCGAGAGCGCCCTTCGTCTCTTTCTTCTTTTTCCACGCGAAAGAATATTCCGGTTTTTGCTCCATGGCATACTCAGAGCACTTGAGGATAGAGAGAGACCAAGATTGGCTTTTCGTCACAGAGATGAGATAAGCTTACAGTCGGACCTCCCAGCATGCTCCACCTACTTCTCCCGGTCAATGAAGCTTTGGGCCACCCTAGCCCATTGTTGGTTTAATACCCCTTCTTTCCCACTAACTACGATACCGGTTGCGATTGATATCCTAGAAAGAGCATTCAAGATGAGTAAATAAATTCTCTACTATTTATGATTTATCAATTTGCTTGCCAGTATCTATGGTAACTAGCCTTTACGGGTCACTTGATTCTAGATAGATGATCTAGAACATTCGCTGCGATATTCCCCTATCCTTGTTGCGAAAAAGTCCGGTGCAAGCAATGAGACAACAGATATGGCCAAGCACCCCGTCCCGGGCGGAATGATACCTCGCTCGATCCCCCTTTCGGGGTCTTCTTCTTAAGCTCCTTCCCCTCCATTTCATTCGCCATTTGCAGGAGCGGGAAGAGACAAAAAGTAGTGGCATTGAACCGGATCTATCTATTTTTCATGCTATTTATAATGAGGCACCCGTTCCTCTTTTACTGCTTATATGCTCAGGGCTGTTTGGTCGAGCCTGCTTAACGCACCGAGAAATTATTGACTTCAGACCAGGACCCTCTACTACTACTATTGCTCTTATTTCCTTAAAGGCTCTGGCCCCTCAAAGCTCCATGTTCAGTCATATCTTCCCGAACTATAACTCCTGTACTTCACTACCTGAGCTCAAGACCTTTCATATCTTCCCGATAATACTCGCTATGCATGCATGCTTAGGTAACTTGGAACAGGGAGGGACCCTAGTAAGGGATAACCCTTCTAGCTCAGGCAGGTAATTCCATGACCTGACCTGCCAGGGAGGGCTCAAGTAAGACTACCTTATAGCTAGCTCAGGTCTTGAGGGGAATAAATAAAGGGCCAGGGCCTGTGCCTTCCTTCGCTCTGCTGGCTTGACTTTTCTTCTGACGTTATGCATGCAAGCTAGTTGAGTGATTGTAGTGGGAATCAACCACAAATGCCGGGGTGTATGTATGAACAACGTTAGCTAAGGCGAGAAAAGGAGGCCCCAGCACCCTCCACACCAGGCGAACATTGAAGGGGCCAGCCAGAAAAGTACTTACAAGGCTCCTTACTTAACGAAGTATTTACCCCTAACACCTCCTCCAGCCAGCAGACCTTTAAAAGCAGCCACCTAACGTCCTTATTCATAGGGTCGGTCTCGTCTCAAATGCGAATATAAGGAGATGGATGTCTGTCTTCATGCTGTAACTCGCTGACTCATTACCTAATGTATTATCCTTTTTTGTTAGCTAGGTCTTATTCTTAGATAAAGAAAGGATCTTATTTAACGTATATAGATATATGGCGGGCGGGACTGTAGGAGGGAAAGACTTCAATTCAATAAGGTGAGCTCGGGCAGGCAGGCGTTATAAGTCCCGGTTTCGCTGGCCCAATTTGCTACAGTTCGGGCCCCTCCACCAGATGAGTATTTTAAGCCTATTTTCTTTCTTCCCTCAAATTTGCAATATGACTTCTTTCTTGGCCTTTTCTCTTGCTTTATGCTCTATCCCTGGCTAGTTACCGAATATACCTATATAATGTAGAATGGAGAAGCTAAGCTATTCGTAGCTCTAGCTCAGATTTATCTTCCATATGTGATGGATTTTTTGAAGCTTGATTGATTCCAGTAGTGCGTGCCGCTAGTAGTGAAGGGTTAAATGGGTGTGCAGCTTTTATCTAGTTATGTATTCCGGCTCGCATTCCCGCTAGTGATGCTTTCATGTTGGCATTCATTTCGGTTGTTCTCTTCCACCGATCTCCTACTTCATTCAAAAAGCAGTTGTCTTCCACTGAATTTCATAGTATATCAAGCACGTCATACCCACTTCCAATCTATGCCGCTGGTCATTCCATCATACTTCCCACTTCAGGTCAAGGGGGATTGGCATTAAAGGAGATAGATCTCATTCCTACTGGCATTCTGTTAGTACCATTCCCATTACGCGGTAGGCCAAGGAGATGCAATCCGAACCTTTTCCATTAGAATCCTTCGCCTTTTCTTTTCTTTTCCATAGATGAATCCATTGCCGAATCCATTGACACCATTCCCATTCTGCTGTAAATACCTCGACCTATATTAAGGGAGATAGTCTGCCTAACGGCGCCCCGCCCCTATATCTATAAGCTATAACCTTTTCCCCTATCTATATCAGCTATAAGAACCCTTTAGTATGAAAGTGTCCCGGTCATTCTATCTCTTAAGGTAGAATTCCGCAGATCGATCATAATTTAAATAATGCAATGCTTCGCGCCACTCGTCTTCTTTTTGTTGTTATTTCTTTTTCATCACGGAGAGGAAGGAAAGAGACTCTGCACATCACTAGCTTAGGAAAATACAAACGACTTGCCCCTAATGGAGGAATAATCCGCAGGAACGAAGCATCCTACACGATTTTCATTAGAATATATAATGCCACCCCGTTGCATATAAGGCCATAATGCCCCGGGTAAAACGAGAACGAAATCCGAGAAGTCCGGTTCTTTCCATGGCATGATTATCCCCTGGGCCAGTGGACAGTATCGATCCTGCGACTGAGAAGAAATGAACGAAGCTCAACCAACGACTTGTTCCCCTCCTTCGTCGGGTTGTTCCCCTCCCTTCGGTCGGGAGGGCCAGACAGACAAACTTTCTTTTTTGACCGAAGGAACAACAACAAGGGTTATCATTCTCCCTTGCGTCTGCTGACGAAAGCAAAGCTCCCTTGCGTCTGCTGACGAACAACAAAACAACCGAAGGTCAACATTCTTTGTTACTTAAAAGAACAACCGATATAAGGTTCCTGCCTAGCGATATAAGGTTCCTGCCTAGCTTCGGTTAAAAAATACACAATCAAATGAGGACTTATTTATTCTTCGGTTAAAACATACACAATCAAATGAGGACTTATTCATTAAGGAAATATCCCAAAAGCATTATCTTCTGAATTACCCATATTCTTCTCATATTTAGTTTTTCTAATTCCCCATATTCTTCTCAGATTTAGTCGTTTGCCCTAGATCTAGATAACATCAAACAAAGAACTCATCGTATAACATAAGATCTCCCTTCTTTCTATTACCAACCTTAGGGATAGGGAGACATGGCATGCTTAGTTAGACATCGTGAGTGAGGAAGCTTAGATCACTCCTCATCGTATAATACAATAACATGTCATGTTTTTGTCCTTCCTTCCCCTCCTTCGTCGGGCAAGCAATCCTTCCTTCTCTGATCAGATAATAACAAGAGAAAGCGTAGGGGATATTGGGTCGGGAGAAAAGATAGTCTTTCTTAGCTTAGATGAATTAGGATATTTGTCTAGGTTTATGAGCTTAGATTAATGAGGAGATTGGTCTAGCTTTATGAGACGATTCAAGCTGCAGAACTTCATGGATAACTTCATGGTCCAGGGCTCGGGTAAGGTCACTCAACTCCTCCAAATCCCGATACCATTAAGAGAATTATCGTATAACAGATCCCAGCCCTCATCGTATAAGAAAGAGATCCTAGTGTTTTCCCTCTAAGATCAGAGAAGAACAATAACATCTCTCGTTCAGCAGATTAGATCGTAGCTCATCGTATCACATAAGACTTCCTATTAGCTTATTTATATTCCCAACCTTATTTCACCCAGAAGGTAAAGCACTCTTACTAAGAGATATTATTTGTTTAACCAAGATGGAAGAAACTCAAACTCATTAAACAAGAAGCAATAAACTCAAACTCAAAGTCAGGCTGAGGAGTCGGTAAACTCAGGGCGAACACTAACACTCACACTAAGATAGATTCTGTTTTTAACCAAGAACCTTCAACCCAACGTAGCTTAATTCAAGGCAAGCTAGCTTAACACGAATCAGAGTTAGTCTTTATTTGAGTAAGGACAACTCCGAACTCACCAACATGGCAAGGCAAGGCTAAGCCTCAACTCAGAGTATAACTCCTTAGGTGAGGTAAGGTATAAATCCTGAGGTGAGGTAAGGTATAACTCCTTATCCAGGTCCTTCTTTATCGTTTCTTTTCCTTCTCCAGGTGAGGTAAGGTATAACTCCTTATCCAGGACCTTCTTGAAATTCAGAAATGCATAATTAATTCAGAAATGCATAATTCCATATATAAGGTTCAACTTCGATTCAAAAAGGCCAGCCCTCCGCCATTTCTTTCGGGGAGAGAGACGGATCACCAATAAGGGATGGATTCACCAAGATGGATTCATCTTGTTCTCTAAGGATCACCCTCACCGTATAGCCATTTCCATAGAGAATTGCTCTATGACTGTTCCATCCCAATAGCAGATATTTTAGATTAAGGCTTATGCATGAGGTCCCCCCTTGTCTATGAAAAGAAAGAGGAAGCCAAGTGAAACCCGTAAGGTCTTAATTTGGTATATGAGTTTGAGGAAAAGCCCACCCAACACAAGGCGGAAAAGATACTGTCAACAGGTCAATCTCGCCTTACCAACCTCTAAAAAAAGAAACATGAGCTTGCACCTACGGTATTGTCCCCACTTGCCTAACAAAAGAAGAAGGAACCCGCTCTCCTCCCAAAAGTCCGGATTCGGTCTCTCCCCAATAACACTAGTCTCTGTTCAAAGACTATGTTGTAACGAGATTATAAATATGTAATACGATCAGACGATGTCGAAGTCTCTAGAGTATTACATACTTATAATCAGACGATAAATACGAGGTTAAAAAACGATGTTGTCTTAATATTGAGTCACTTTCTACTAATAGATCATTTCTTGGATCTATTATTAAAGGGATCTGCTATTAAGGGATTGGTCTCTATTCCATTTCTATTGTAACCTTCTACTAATAAATCATTTCTTGGATCTATAAGGTAACCAAGCGGTGTAGGCCTAACGGCCGCTTCCGGGGAAAGCATAATATAGGGCACTACGGTATCTAGCGATTAGCGCACTCCCGGATCTAGCGCACTCCCGGATCTAGCGCATTACTGGTAGCGCACTTCTATAGCGCACTATTAGTAGCGAACTAATTACATTAGTAATATGAATAGTTGTTTTAGTAGCGCACTACTGTATATACCATGCGACGCGAAAGGGATGGAGAAAGAATCAGCTTCGAGATGGAAGACCATGTCGAAGACGATCGAAAGACCATAAAGACGATCGAAAGACCATGCATGACGATCGAAATACGATCGAAAAACGATCGTAAGACAACATCGTATTTGAATATAGTCTTAATAAGATAAGACAACATCGTCTTTTTAGTTTCAACCTAGTTATTTAGGGAAGGTTTTCGCTTTCAATTTTATGCGAGCTCACCCGCTCTTTATTCATTCGCGTAGAAAAGGGCTTTGCTCTTGGATTTCCGCTCCGGTTGATCTATGTCTGCTCTGAGCTCGGGTTGACTTACTTACTGATCAATAGTAGGGTAGCCTCAGATTGCAGTCTTCAGGTCATGGGCCTTGAGAGTCGATGACCACTGCCCGGACTCCCACGGAGGCAGCACTTGGACATGATGCTCCGCTGGTCTTTCCGGATGATCAGCCACACTGGGATTGAGATAATGAAGGTTGCTATGAGTTCGGCGGGTAAGTTCCATCTTATTATGTGTATAATAGACGTAATATGTCGACACATAATAGGACTTATAAGCTAAGCACTCGACCGATAAGAGGAGAAAAACCAACAGCAAGGCCTTACCTTTATAAGGCGGGGTGCTTTCGGAGTCAATTGATATGGGGGAGAAAGAGGGTAATTTCTCGTGCGTGTGTAGGGGAATGCATAGATGCAAAGACGATTCTGAGAGATAGGAACATTCCGCCGGTGAACGACTTCTGGATGTGTGGGATTGCTCCTCGGGTCCGGCGCGTATTGGAGCAAGGATGGCAATTGATTCAAGTGGTAAGGTCGGTCCTCTCGAGTTCGGTGCATATCGAAACGAAAAGTTTGATCCTGGCTCACGAGAGAATGGAATGTCAGCTGCACACTTCACATCGCTAGCTGCACGCTTAACACATGCAAGTCGAATGCTGCTTCCTTCCCCGGCTCTTGGTCCCCGAAATGTGATCCCGGTCTTCTCCATTCATTCTGCCTCTACCTCTCTCGGTGAAATAAGAACAAATTTACGGAGGCCGGGCACGAGCGATAGAGAATGCAGGTCGCCTTTACACGGTTAGGTGGTTGGGCCAGTCTAATTTCTATTCGATTCGACTTTCCCATCTATCGCATGATTCGGTTATGGTCGCCTAGGGAAGCGTGATTCTGGCCATTGGTCGGTGCATGTGGCCAGGTCCATGATTTATATTCTATAGGTAAGCTTTCAATTGGATAGTTGGAGTTGGTTGATCCGTCATGGCGGGTTGCTTTCCAGGATTGGTTCTTGGCTTGGTTGCTCCGTAATGAAGAGAAGTGAGGAGTGAATCTTCAGGCTCGCGCTAGTCATATTACCTTTAGTAATAATGAGGAAATTACTTAGACTGTATCGGGTTTTTTCCTGGCTCAGAATCCTATGCAACATCGGGACACAACATTGCTACTTATTTAAATACATTATTAACTAGTTGCTTCGGGGAAAGGGCTACAAGTTGCAAGTTCCCGTGCCGTGTTGGGCTTGATTCGGAATAGTTGAGTAGAGAGATTGATTTATGCCCTTCATAGTCATAAAATGAAGAATAAGAAAGAACCTGGTCTGCTTTATAGCTATTGAATCGGGCGAACGAAGTTTCCTAACCTTATTGAATAATCGGGACTCTATTGGGATTAGTGAAGACTCAAATGGGAATACTATGACTGAAGGAAATACCAACCAACAAAGGAAGGCGATTCCAACCTAGCTTCTCGACCTAGCTTCCTAGTTTCCAAAACCATAGGCCATAACCATAGGCTATAACCAGCTGTTATCTGAGCAGTTGTTATCTCCTTTATGTTATCTAGTATGAATCCGGATGGTGGCCAAAGGTGTGGCCAAAGGTCTGGATTCGGTGTGTTCGTCTAGTCTAGTTGCTCAAAAACCTATCTGGACTAGTGGCTCTAGAACCCATCCTATCTCGCCTAGCTTTCTTCCCTATCTGCTTTCTTCCCTATCTATCTCGCCTAGATTAATTAGGGCTTGCTGGGATCCACTATAACTAATGAGATTGTCTTTCTTGGGCTGGGAAGGGATTGATTTACTTACTGGAAAAGGAAGGGAAAAGGGATGAAACTGATAGACGTTCGCTTTGCTCACGTGACTTGGTAGCCCGCCCGCCCTTCATAGAGAGAGTAGCTGAGCTTACAGGCTAATCACTCGTGCTATGAATCGTATAAAAGGAAAGCCAACTTACTTAGATCAAATGGATTGGGAAGGGAAGGAGAAAGATATGGATTGGAAAGGGAAGGATAGATTGATTAACTGGGAAAGGAAGGCGAAGCCCTAACCCGCCCCGAGAGGGTGGCTCGCTACGCTCAACGGAATCCCCCCCTCTCGGGAAAGCCCAAAACTATCACTAATGAGATTTCTTTCTTTCTTCCTTTCCTTACACCATTCTGGTTCCTTTCCTGACGCCAATATGGACGACTACACTTCAAGGAGATGGATGATGGAGATGGATGATGGATGGAGGGAAGTACGACTACACTTCAAGGTAAACTTAAAGGTATCTACCTCACTTCAAGGAGATGGATGAGAACCCGGACTGCTTAGTTATAAGCTTTTGGCGAAAGGGGATAAATTGATGTGAAACACTTCCTTCAACCGCTCAATTCAATCTCGAACGCACACGGAAATAACGTACTATGAAGGAAGGGTGGGATGGATGAACCATGAAATTGCGTATTCTGATATTGCTCCCCGCCCGAACCGAAGTCACCTGACTCAAAGCGGGAATCAAATCATTGCTTAATGAAGTTCGTTAGCGAAGTGGGATCAAACAGAGATCTGTCCTGTGCTTTCATATGCTAACTCAGCTTTACTTGAACGTATTGACTCGTTTCATTTCGGTAACTAGAGATAGAAATAAAGGGATAACCGTATTTCGTTATCAAAGGCCTTAGCTATTTCCTGGCTCCCCATCAAAGCAATTTCCCGGGGTGAGCGGGATAACCCATTCAAAAGTCATTAGTTCTGGTCATTCATTCATTTCTACAGGCATTTCAGGGAAGGAGGGCTTTAATGTGTTTGTTCATTTAAGGGACTTGAAGGTGTGAAGTGGGAAAGGCTTGAAGCTTTTAAGTGGGACTTGTCTACAGTCATTTATCCAGTTATCCATTGAAAGGGGAAATTGACCATGGATGGATAGAAGGAAATGTTTGGGGCTTGCCAACCCACTCTTGCCTACCCTCAATACTCTTGCCTACCCTCACTTTCCAAGCCTACCTTTATACGCCTACCCTCAAGTCTACTATTTCCTACTTAAAGCCCTCTTTAAAGCCTACTCTTTACTCGCCTACTTCTGGGTGAGAGGTGAGAGGTGAGGAGGCTTGCCTACTCTTGCCTACCCGCTTGAACGCCTACTCTTGCTATTGCCTACCCTCATTTATTGCCCTACCCTCTCCTATCTACAGTCCATTCATTTTGACAGGCATTGATACATTTATACAGGCATTGATCCAGGAAGCTTCATGTCTACAGCCAGTAATATCTACAGCCATTCATACTTAGTTGTGGGAGTGAGAAGGCTTGCCGACGTAGGATGCTTGCCAACACAGTCATTCATTCATTGCCTACCCTCAATACTCTTGCCTACCCTCATTTGCCCTAAGAAAGCAGTTGCCGCCATAAAGCAGTTCCGCCTGCAGAAAGCTGTTCAGCAGTTCAGTTCCGTGTAGCTATAGAACTGGTTATAACGCTATATAAACCGGGCTGTAGAAGCCTCTGCCGGGTAGCTCTAGAAGCGTGGAAGAAAGGCAGGGTGTGGGAGCAGGGTGTGGGAGCAGGGTGTGGGCTTAAATAATAGAAAGATTTATCCTACCCAATAATAGGATATTGGTCAATCAATCCAACTCCCTCCCGAGCTAATTCCGGATCCCACTTAATCTTCATAAGTGCATTTTTTCGACACCCTTTAATATAATAATAGGAAGGGCATCTTACTAGGACATGTTGTATGTAAGGAGGGTTTACTAGTTTATCCTGTGAAGATCTCTGTCATATTACAGGTGGAGCCACCTACCACCCTCTCCATGCGGAATTAGGGGACAAGTTCGCGCTTTCTTGAGACATGCTGGATATTACACAAAGTGTATTAAGGATTGATGATGCCGGGCTTCGAAATAGAGGGGATAGGAGGAAGCATGGAAGCTATTACTACCACAATCGACTGTCAAAGCCTTCCCGTTATTATTAAGCCGATTGATTGGTTTGCTCTTATGTAATTGATATAAAATGCAATCTCTTACGTAATGAGGTAGGTGTTACGATTTGCCAATTTCTACACCCAGTAAAGGGTACGATTTATGCTACTTTACTTTCCGACTTTGCCTCAAGCGCCTCTGTAAACCATAGGTAGAATTAAGGTCTAGTAAGTAACGGATTGGACAGATGCGAATAAATAATAATAGGGCGTGCACTAATAAAGAAACTGATTGATAAGCTTCGGATATGAGTAACACCAATTTGGATCGATAGGTAGGTCCATTGATACCCCGAAAAGAAAGCTTTGCAAAATATTGATTCCTCCTGCTGTTTCCACCTGATGAATCAGGAAGCCAGTAGTGGGAGGAAGTGATGTAAGTGCCTACGCTACGGAATCACCTTACTATAGCTAAAAACGTCGTCTATTTCTAGCTTTTTTGGGGGGTTTATATATGCTCAGGGCTGTCCCCCCTCTTCCCCAAACCTTATTCAGACAGATAGCCTCGGGAGAAAGATAGAGAGATGGATCCCACCTTAAGTAATAGTAAGGCGTAGATGGATTGAAGTTCCGTGCTTCAGAATGGCTTCGGATGGTAAATAGGCCTATCGATTCTAGGAAGTGAGTTACTAGCAGCAGGTCCTTAGATGATCGACTCTCAACGAATAAGAGGTTGGGGTCAGTTGAACACAAGGAGGACCAAACTTCTCTTCTTTCTTTACCACGGGTAAGCATGGGCACCTCACCCCAATTATTATATAGAAAAGTGTAGGGAAGACATAATTAATAGTTGTTTAGGCCATTCCAATGTATATAGTCCCACCCTCCCTAAGCTAAATGGATTAGTTCCACGCGGGATAGACTTGCTTAATTAACACCCTAACGACCCCACAAACTCGTGTTTTGACTGACATAAAATGGCCTACGAATCAGTTTTTGAGTTGTCGATGATACCGAGGAATGGTGCTTGGCAAAGAGTAGCTGGGAAGAGTCCGATCAGTCTCCATGCGGAACCCGATGAGTCTCCTACGGAGTTGTCTCGGCATGAACATAAATAAGAGGTCTCGACTTGTATATTAATAATAAGGAGGAATTAAAACAAATGATATAGAAGAAGCCGATCTAATCCGCAGGTCATGATTCGGGATGTGAGTTCGAGGAGAAACCTACCTAGTTCAAGGTTAGAATTGGGTAGCTAATGGGAGAATCTCGCCTAATAAAAAAAGTACTCCACTACCCAATCTCAATTCGCAGGTATCATCTCGGTATTGAGTTAGAGAAGAAGCTCACCTAGCTCAAGGAAATAATTGGAAAGCTAAAGGGATAACCTCGCCTCCTCATCTCCCCCTCAATAACTGCTCTATGACTGTTACATCACCATAGCATCTCATTAGGGGTCTCTCCCACACCTATCTCCCTTAATAACTGCTCTAGAAGTGTCCCACCCACATAGCCAGGGATATCGCCTATCAAAACCTCATCACAGCAAATAAGGGATATCGCCCACTCCTATCTCCCCTCGAGAACTGCTCTATAGAGT
>Ga0316215_1000167_pt1 | contig 10870 bp, 3 predicted proteins | sample NRE5metagenome_FD_207796 | JGI IMG/M metagenome (GOLD analysis project Ga0316215, IMG submission 207796) | Spruce roots microbial communities from Maridalen valley, Oslo, Norway - NRE5 | ecosystem: Host-associated > Plants > Roots > Unclassified | place: Norway: Oslo | collected 2017-09-15
CTTTTGTATTGGAATTGACATGGGCGCCTACCCGACCTTTGGGAGGAAGAGCCCACCCTAGATTGAGGGTGGTTTCCTTCTATCGATGTAAAAGAATCTAACGAAGCCCTCTAACGAAGCCCCAAGAATATAACGAAGGCTTTCCTCACCGCTTTCCTAACCTACGTAGTAAATGACCTAAACCAGGGTTTGTCTTTCCATAGTAGTAAATGAACTAAACAAAGGAAAGGCTACCCTATGATTTGATTGGACCCATTCCTTACCCGCATCGATCTTCTCTCCTCGGCCTTCCTTACGAACTGCCCTATTCTAATTTATTAGTTACCCCCGACTTCATTATTTATTACTTAGCTTTACGACTGTCACTTGCTACCTCAGTCTAGGTAGGGCTATCCTCCCTTTGGTCGGCCTTCCGAACTAACCTTGTATTATTTCTTATAGCTTGTATAGAGAGGAACTAACCTTTATGATTTCTTCTTCGGGTTGTACGAGTGGAGTTAACCATGAATTCATGAGGGACAAACAACAACTTTATGTTTATAATGAATGGCTTTATGATCGATCACCTTACCTACCCAGGCAAGCTGATCTTGCTCCTATCGAAAGTGGTGTGTCCGGAACTTAGGTTATATATTCTTTGATTGGATAGACAGCATGAAAGACTGAACCAACAAAAAGAATATTTTATGATAGCAGCTTGGGCAATCATTAACATCTGGAAATACTAATTCAACTATGATTCATGAACATCTGGAAATACTAACTAACCTATGTTCATCATTATGCCAACTCAACTATACTTGCTATTAGAAACTGGCTAGGGTGTTTCGTCTTAATAACATTGCTATTCATTTCTACTCGATTTACTAAACTTTCTATTTCCAAAAAGCAACCAAAATGACAAAAATGACAGTGAAGTCTCCCTAAGAAGCCATAGGGAATTTGATGTGATACAGGCTGGCTAAAGAAGTATTTCAAATTGACACTTTGATTCCTTCTAGAGTTATAGGAGTTTCCTAATAATCTGAGAAGTGATCTATTCCTTTAAGAGTATTGTTAACAAAAGCATAAGTTTATATAGTTCGTAATAGATCCCGGTTGTTTCTAATGATGGAGAAGTTCTAGCTTGTTGTTGTTGCTGATAGAGTTCTAGATTTATTTTTTTCTCTGTGTGTTGGGGAGGTTCGTACCTCACTCCTATTGTTTGTTAGATAGTAATAGATTTCTAGTAGTTTCCCTGAGAGAAGTAAGGAGTTAGTATGAAGGAAGTATAAGAGTTATAGTTCAAGTAATAAAGCTAGTTCTAGTTCAGTCTTAGATACTAAGGAGTTGGGGAGGTTCGTACCTAACCCCTAATAGAGATATATAGATATAATAATAGATTGATGAGATAATAAAGATTTGATTGATAGAGTAAAGATATTGTTAGTTAAGTATAAGATTTAGAATCCCTGAAGAATATAACTTTGTCTAAGACCAAGAAAGCTAATACTATTTATAAGAGTCTATTTCAAAGACCTCCTAATACTTTTACTTACTAATCCCTACTAATTGATTGAAATACCTTTTCACCTTTTTCTTCTCTCTATAAAGAAATAGAATTTCTATTCTAATCTAAGGAGTTATATAAAGAGATATCCCTGATGAATTTGATAAAGTAATCTAATTCCTTCTAAGTAATATAAGAATTATTTCTACCTTCTTCTAGTCTTTCAATTCCTTATTAGTAATATAATACGTTCTTACCTAAGCCTTGCTTCTATCTATCTTTAAGAGTACCATATTAAGATATAGGGAAGTAGCATCGTGAGTTTCGCTATGTTAAATGTGGTAAATGTGAGAGAGATAATCTGGCCTATCTCCTTTATGCTGCTTTCTCTGTAAAGGCGGCGGCTAATAGGAGTTGTTCTATGTATGTTTTTTCTCCCCATGCTACGTCCCTCCTTGCTTTCTTCCTTGCTTGCTTCCATAGAGATAAGGTTCTAGATTTCAATGCCCTGAAGGCCCATAGTCGACCCCTTCAACGATGGTATGAAGGAGGTGTGAGGGTAAGTCAAGGGGGTGTGAAACGGGGGTCCCTTCCTTCGTATGCAAGGTGGTGCATTCAGAGATAGAGTCAGTGCTCCAAAGTAAAGTGTGGATCAAATCCTTTCTTTATGGGGTGATCTCTGCTGATCTTCGCATGCATTCATACGGGTAAATGAATGGGTTAACCAAGAAATCTGTTGATTGGGAGGGAAGAACCCTGTCGACTGATTATATTATCAATCTCTATGGCTAGCTGTTTGTAATCGAACGAAGGGCCCTGAGTTCAAAGAAAGATCGCGTAGCTGCGGCTGGCTGGCTGGAACCAACCCTGCAAGCCCCCCCCATCCATTATGGGTCTCTCGGAGTGGTGTAGCTTCTCTGCGGAACAGATTAAGGCCAGGTAGATGCTGAAAAGGACGGGTAGATGCAGGAAAGATGGCTGTCCCAAAAGTGAATTCCTCGACCTGAAAAGAGCATCTATCCCCTTAAATATATCCCCAGGGGCATTCAATGTGTGCACCATTTTGGCTTTATGAATGGATCTTTGCGGAATAGGCAAGCCGGAGAGATAAGATAAGTGAAATACTTAGCGGATTTGAGGGGAATAAATATAGGGGCCTGCGCAAGTCAACCCACCCTGGAGCAGTCAGGTAAGGTCCTGCGCCGGCCTTACCAGGTTTAACCTTACCTGAAGCTAGCTTCAGGTAAGGTTATCACTCATATTTCTTCCCCTCAAAGCCTGAGCATAGCGTAAGGGATAACCTTACCTTCGGGGGGATAACCTTACCTGCTGCGAAGGAAAGTAGGTAAGGTCTACTATATTCTTCCCTCAATCGCGTAGCTCAGGCTTTGAGGGAAATGTTATATCCTTCCCTTCGCTATGCTCAAGGGCTCGGCTCAAGGGCCTTCCGTCAGGGAAGGTTATCCCTTTCCTTCCTGCACGGGGGATCTATAGTGAGTGCCAGCCCTATCTATGCAATGGATGCGACCCAATCCCCTTCCTTCTCCGCTACTCGTGATAATGGAGCGAACCATCCATAAAGGCTCTATGATAAATATGCCTATTATGTATGGGATAAAGTATTGTTGGTCATCGAATTCTGCAATACCTACATGCATGTCCAGCCTTATGATGATTGACCAGAATAACATATATATAGATTGGTCCAGAGTAAGTGAAACGATCTCCGGTCTATATCGCTATAGTAGCTCCGTCGTTGATCTCTCCTCTTCCCTATAGGAACAAAAAAGAGTATGTCCAGACAACGACTATCGATTCCTATATATTCCTCTACCACTCAACCAGATCTTCTATATCAATCATCCCCGAGCAATCTCATTTATGGTCGTCGGGCGGGATCGTGGTTCGTTGGCTGGTCCTTGTTCGGCAGATAATCGTTCTTATTAGGTTGGGGGCGCCTGGCTGGCCGTGCGATTGGTAATGGCACAACCGGGGAGGGGAGCATTAGCTTTTTGGGTGAGACAAGGCGCTCGCCAGAGGTAGCGCAGGGTACAGAGCCGAAGGGGGGCACTTGTGGGCGGGGGTGCCATTTGTGGGGGGCCATAGGTCCGAATCCCGTCACCTCGATTGTGAATCATCCTGTGGTGACCCACAGAGGATGATGGGAATAACAACGAAATTGGGGAACACGGACGGAATGTCAATAAATGAATTGTGCCATTATCTGTTATTTCCGGGTCTTTCCGTTGCATTCACTCACGACAAGAAAAAACCACCTGCGTCTGGTGCTTCACCTTACTTTTTGTGCACTCTTCTTTCTCTCCTTGGTCCTTCGTTTCGTCATACTCCTTCTAACTTTCCCAATTACAACGTATTCACCAACTCCAATGCTAATGCACCTTCGCTTTATCAAATCTCAGGGACATGGTCTAATCATGAGGGTAGTATTCCACCACGGTGTCGGATCCCAAGTTTTTACGGATTCCCCTTTCGTTACCGGGTCCAACCCCGGAGCCATAATGTATCAGAACGAGGAGGCCGTAGGGAAACTGCTTTTTGCTCCTTCGTCTCGAGCTTCGTGAAGAACTCCATTCTATCTCTCCCCCGTTACGAACAACAAAGTGGGGCTGCGCCCCGATTGTACACCGTTCCACGAACCTTTGTTCCTTCGCGAACGGGCCGGACTTTTCACAGGAAACGTAAACCCGCCCTTTCTCTTTATTATGCGCTGCTTGACTACTTCATTTTCATAGGCAGAGGGAGGAAAATGAGCTTTGCTTCTCTCAATAAGGGCGCTAGGCGCTCCCGAAACAAAGGTTCGCGAGAACGAGCGCGTAGCAGAAAAAAGCCCATAGCACTGCACTTGGCACGAGATGCAAAAGATAGAGCTTCGCCCATCGATGAACAGCGGATTGACTCTGTTGGCATTGCTTTGTTTTTCTCTCTTTCCCTATCGGCGAGTTCCAATCCTTTTGTTCGAAATTCATTCGTTCGTACTGAACCGCTTGCAGAATCAAATCCTGTTCCGCAAGATCCCATATTAGCTATACATCCTCCTCGCATTTATGCCGGAGACGTCGCCAGTGCTATGGGCTTTGGCTTATGTAGATCCAAAATGATGAACGGGATTGTAGCACTCTACTCGCCAATGCAGAAGGAAAGGAATAGAACGCTTCGCTCTGCCGGATGCGTCGGAGCCCGTGTAACGAGCGAGCTCTTGACCCTCACAGACGCGAAATGCCATCCCAGATTTCTATTGTTGCGTAGCAATAGAAGCCTGCTCATGCTGCTCCGGCGGCGCTTCCTCGCCCTCTCTCCGCTCTGGACAGGAGCGCTGATGGACACGGGGAGGGAGCAGGCGAAGCGTGTCGTTCGCAATGGAAGGAAAGATACCACTACTTCGCCTCTCTGTCCCGCCGGCGCGAACACAGTGGTCTCTGACCCGAAGAAGGACCGGGAACAAATTCGAATTTGGATCCCGACATGTCGGTGGTTTTTAACCGTAGGCATCTTGCCAGGAAGTTGGTGGGCTCATCATGAATTGGGTCGGGGTGGCCGGTGGTTTCGGGATCCCGTAGAAAATGCTTCTCCTATGCCTCGGGTATTAGCCACAGCTCGTATTCATCCAGTAATTATACCCAAAGTTCATTTTTGGACCTTGTTTCCCAATATTGTTACTTTTTCACGCTGTGTCTCAGGAACTTCTTCGGTACGGTCCGGATTGCCAGCTCCCGTTCATAGTCCTGCTACGGATTCTACACGAGGAATCTTTTTATGGCGGTTCTTCCTTCTAATTACCGGCATATCTCTGATCCTCTTCTCCCAGATGAAGCAGCGGACATCGGTCCATAGAACCTATAAAAAAAAGATTGTTGTGGCGCGAAGTACTCTTTTGCACCTACGTAACTCGGCATTTCATTAGAATAAGGCCCCATTATGTATGTATGAAATAATTTGGGCTGGGCTATTCATGCAATCGCAGGTATCTATTCGCACGTCTCTATCCGCCATCAATCGCATGTCTCTGCCTTTACTTTGGCTAACGTGGTTTCTAACTGACCTTAATGCTCGTTACTGCAGTCAACCATGTCCTTCCACAGTTAATGAAAGCCACTCCCTCGTGAAAGCCTTTCCCCCAAGAATACATTAATGAGCGACTTCCTTGATGCATTAAAGGTGGGCCGTCGTACCGCTAAGTCGTGGGCGAAGTCCGCTGGTGGGCCAAAGGAGTTAACGGCGACCCTTTCCTTACCGGTTTTGAAGGGCGTAATTACATATATAAGAGCGAATCTCTCGCCAACCAAGAAGCTTATCGAGTTATCCAAGGCCTAGTTATTAAGACCAAATGCATTCTATCATAATTACATATATAATAGCATAGTAGCATTGTAGAAGGTCAGGTTATCACTTACCCGAGTGAGCTATGCAAAAAGGGTTATCCTCAAGTAACTTAGTGCTTGGCTTCAGACTCTTATAAACTCAACTATATCAGGTTGAGCAAGAAATGACATTTGCTCCATATGGGGCACACTCGACTAGACCGAAAAAACCCATGATTTTGGCTTTCTTCCAGCTCAATCAAATTATCCAACTGACCGGCACAGGATACTCTTTTCTTCCCCATTCAGATGCTCGTGATCCAGCAACAGAAGCAAAGGTAGCACCAGTAGATTAAACAAGTGATTAGGCTGTTGATCCAGTAGCTCATATATATCAGATGCTATGTACTCTTTGGTGCATTGATTCTACACATCCAAAGTACACTTGAAACCTTCTTAAAAGAATATACTAAGTGCTAAACAAAAATTGGATAGCCAATATGTTGCAAGTCAAAGATTCACTATAATCAAACTCTGTGTTGACAAAATTCCCTCCTGAGATTCGCCGAGAGATTCGCCGTCCCCGACAACGATTCTTTTACTTACCCTCTGGAGTCAGGAAAGCGGCTACGCACCTTATGGCCAGAAAGTAGGCAAGCCACCTCGCTCGCTACGGGTGATAAGCAGGAACGGGTTAGAAGGGAGCTATGGCAGAGTAGCTGGTAATTTTGAGAGTGCGAAGGGGGCTAGGTGGTAGTTGTTAATTAGAATACTAGGGTGCATGGATTTGACCCATGTATGCAACTCGACCAAGAAGACAATGGGCCTATGAATGTGCACTCTTAGTAGTGATCTAGCCAAATCAAAAGGAAAGATGAACCCACGACTCACAACAACTCATCAAGTTAGTTTACCAAGGAAAGATCTAGCACTGTAAACCCTCTACAGAGGGCATCCATAAAAGATGATCTGAAAGAGTAAATTTGCTAGGGTGTATAACATCTGTGAGTGATGTTAGGACCAAAAACTCTTTGACAACGTCTCGTGTGGGGGTAAGATCAATGGCCTTTGGTGTGTATTTAAAATAATTCCACTAAAATGCAAGGAGTGGTCTTTGTTGAGAGGGAGAAGTGATAGTGCCATGGGATGGGAAAGGGGGTCCGTCCGTTGGCATGCGCACTCCCTCCATTCTCCATATTCCCCTGTCTTTCTGCAGCAAGCTATTGATCTATCTAACTCCGCTCGTTCTTTCCTTCCCACCCGACCTCGATGACACAGACTCCCGCCCGCTTGATGTTATGTTATGACGCGATAGCAATTTAAAGCCGGTACATTGGTTGATGTTATGTTATGACGCGATAGCGATTTAAAGCCGGTACATTGGAGCGGATAGTGAAGTGCACCGATGGATCCGATGTAATACGGACGGGATCTAATTCCTCCTGCCTGACTGATTCGGATAACCAAGCCGAACCGGCACAACAAATGAGTCAATGCCACTTCTCTCTTTCCACCAGTAGTCTTAAAGTAAGTCCTTTCCACCATTAGTCCTAAAGTAAGTAAAGGACCCAGCATTTGTATGATCGATCGACCGAGGGAGCTCGTCCGGTGATGAAGATGCTGCACACCACTAATTGATTGCTGCAACATTGCATTGAGTGATACGGAATTCTCTCGATCTATTCCGATTTCTCTCTGCCTTTTGCAAGCTCATAATTCGCCTACTCCCGACCCATAATACTTTACCCGTACTTCCTATCCATGCTTAGAGACCTAAAATAGTTATCATCTTCCCACCTCCCCGCCTAGCCTATCAATTGATAATCCTACCGTTTCAAAGAAGTATTCGGTTTAGTCAGCTCTGGGAACGACAGAGGAAGATACAGAAAAGAGAAAGTAGAGTAATGATTCGAGTGAGCTCGCTATAAGTACACTAGTTTCTTTGGTGATTGGTTGGTTCCGCCACTTATGCGTTTGGTGGTTCTTTAAATTGGTAGGTTCCCCTATAAAGCTGTTCCAAGTGAGTACGATGTTCCCCTGGCACCTTCTGAGCTACGGCACTAATGATATGATACTCCGCCTGGTCCAGATGAATAAGGGATTGGGGTCCCACCCGCATACGCATATAGGACAGAAAGGTAGTCCCCACCCTGCAATAGTAAGATACTCCCACCCAAGCTATGATAGGTGTGATTTATAGGTGCACCCACCCGTGTTTCCAGCTGCTAGAATATAGGAATTATCCCCTGAACCCAACTGCACTACAACTGCACTAAGATAAGGTGGTGATCTCCCACGCATTCGAAAGTGGAGTACTCAACTGCTTTATCCCGATTCCAATTCCTATGATTTTATTTCTTTATTGAACCCCAGTCATAAGGGCGGGCTAATATTTCCGAGTCGGGATAGATGCGACTAGGGAGAGATGCGTCAAGAGAAGGTTAAGAATAGGCCTACCATGGCGGTAAACTAGAGAAGATTAAGAAATAGAGATTGGTTGAGCCCTCGCACTAGTGATTCTAGCCTTTCCCTATATACCAATTTTTATATACCCTATTGATTTATGGGATTTACTGCCTACTCGCGAAATATATTTCCCGGCCGGGAATAGCTATACCCGATCTGGGGAAGGAGGCTTGGTAACATCTCGGTAATGAAAGTGCCTATGGAACTGTAGACGGATTCGAGTAAGGTGGTTTCGCTCTGACCATAATAGCTAGATCCGCCCTTCGGTACTTCCAATAATCCATTTATTCGCTTCTACTTCCGGTTGGTCGGTCTCGCTAATATGTGGCTAGTCCTGATGCTCCAAATGCAGTATTGGTACTCCAATTCGTTATGCATTTGATGCTCCAACTCCAAGAGCTGCTGCCGGTAAGGAGAGCTTAGAAATAGGATTCTACTAGGGAACTCTATATGGTGGGTGGAAAAAAACTACGCTTGTGAATGAAATGAGTTATGCGTCTGCGGGTACAACCGCTTACTAGGGATTCGATTCTTCCTATTCGATTTCTCTCTAACCCGGCTTTCTAACTTCTCCAATTGCTAGTCCCTTTAATTTATTTCTCAATTAAAAAATTGATAAGGGTTTCTGTCATTTCGATCCGATCCGGCTATAGTGGGGTAGGGCTGATCCTGCTAGTGCTGTTTCCGGTGCACCAGGATGGAATGACTCTCTCGTAAGCCTCTATCGTGATGGGAAAAACACCTCTATCGTTAGTTAAGGTTCGACCCCGACCCAACCATGGGAAGGATGGAGTAAACGAAGCTCCTGCGAATGATTCGAGTTTACCAGGGCTTTATTCGAGTGTTGCACCTGCTGCTTCATAACTAATTGGTTTAGTTCTACCTGTTTCCAGCTAATAGCTTTTTCATCCTGCTATTCCATTTCTTCCCGATGAAGCAAGCTGTTTCAAAGCTCTACCTTCTCATGCTGCTGGGTCTGCTTTCAATCATCAAATAACTGCTCTTGCGTTTCATTCTTACGCGGGCGGGATTCTAGTTCTAGTTTAGAAAACATGTTCTTAACTATGGTTAGTCAGTCTTACTATAGATAGCGCTTCCTTACTGAGAGAAGGAGGTTTGGAAAAGCAATACTGACCATATTTTAAGGTTCGGCAAAACCCAAACTATGTGGTCCGGTTGGGTGGGATCTGAACGTGGGTTATACATACGTATAGGGTTGAATCTATAGCAGCTAGTGGGAAGGAATGAATTAGTAGAGGGAAGAACGGTTCTTAGTAGAGTGGGCGTTGGGTGAATTAGTAACCCACCCACCGGCCCTTCAATATTCCGAATATAGAATAGATTGGGAGGGATTCTTAGTGGGAATAGGAGGGAGGGGCAGTCAATTCCGCAGGGTACCCTTTATCAATTCAAATTTCCCTCTGCCCCAGCCCTTTCATTTCTTTATAAATGTCACTTGATAAATGGTGAATTTCAATTATTCCCAGACACTATTCGTCTTCATTGAAATTATCTTAATTTGAAACCCTTATCAATGTTTAATTGACCGGGTGGGCGGGATAAATAAAGGGTAAATTTAATTGATAAAGAAATGAAAGGGACGGGGTCGGTTCAGCCCAAGGAGATAGATAGAGAAGTAACCGGTTCGACCTTTGCTCTGAGTGTATGGATAGGGGCATAGATCGAACCAACCTGCTCCGATCGGGGGAAACAATGAAATAAATGGATTGGCAGAAAACAAGGATTGGATTGGTAGAAAACACTAAAAACCCTATATTCCCACCCCATCATACCACCGATTTGAACCTCTACTTGGGTTGCTAGGTAGAGACATTGGCCGATTTCAAAGAAGTAGAATTACAGGGACGGGAAAGGAGCTCTACGTAGTAGGGGGATTGGGGCTTCAACGTTACTCCTTCGTAAGAGCTTCGTTTTAGGAAGGAATAGGCAGGCACAAAAGGGATAGACGGATAGGCGAGGCAGGCGCCTTATTTTATTCGGAACTTTCACCTTAATATTATTTAAATATTATCTGCGCTTGGCTTGGATACTCAGATTGGGCTGCTCGGTCGGGATACTCTCCACTTGGACACTTCGGCTACTTCGCTTGGCTGGGCTGGGCGATCGCTCGGCTGATCGAATTGGCTAATTCACTGGGCTGGATACAGTGATCAGTGCCAGGAGGTAGATGGCTTCTTTTATATTTTTGAAACTAATAAAGAGGTCGACGACGATAGCCAGTGGTCGCTGATAAGGAGCTGGTCACTGAACCATATCCCTATACCCTCTGCCCTCAACCTTGAAACTTACCCACGGAACACAAAATTCCTACCTCGAACGGGATACTCGCCTGGGCTACTTGGCTTGGCCCCTCGACTGGGCTCATGGGATGGGCTCATGGGATGGGCTCATGGGATGGGATACCGGGCTTGCATACTCGGCTGATTGAATCGGCGACTCGGAGGGGCATAGGATGATGGGATTGTCAACCAGTCATTGACAGGAGGAGGTGGTGGTCATCGCAAGTCTCATTTACTATCACATTGCCAGAAAGAAAGTAAACATAGAAGGGCAATGCTAATAGCTGCCGGTAGTA
>Ga0316215_1000169_pt1 | contig 10779 bp, 14 predicted proteins | sample NRE5metagenome_FD_207796 | JGI IMG/M metagenome (GOLD analysis project Ga0316215, IMG submission 207796) | Spruce roots microbial communities from Maridalen valley, Oslo, Norway - NRE5 | ecosystem: Host-associated > Plants > Roots > Unclassified | place: Norway: Oslo | collected 2017-09-15
AGTCTACTACAATTTTCGACGTGATTTCGAATCTTATCTTTGATCGTATCGTTTCTACAAAAACTATTCAGCGTCGTCTTTACGGAAGTAAAAAATAGTTCGTCGGGAGGTTTCTTCATTTTATATATGCCTTATAAAGCTTTATATATAAAATGGGATAAAATGCGCTGGTAATTAAAGGGTTAATAATTCTTTTGGAACGTGTTTAATATTAATCGGATCATTCGTAATTCCGATTAAACATAATTTATAATTTAATTTTTCTTTCGGAATAAATCTAAACGTACAATTACCTACCGCCGCTAAAACGCACATTTCGTAATTAATTAAATCCGTCGGTACGTATTGAATTACTAACGGATTCGACGTAATCGCTATCACGCATAAATCTTCGGATAAATTATCCATTTCTTTAATGACGAATGGATTTTTTCTCACTTTCTCTGACATGGAATTAATAATTTAATGTATTTAAATTATTAATTCAAATTTAGCTAAAAATTCGTAACGATTACGAATTTAAACATTTCTTCAAATTATTATAATACCGCGTAGCGATTTTAATTATTAATCGGTTTTTTTTCCTTGAACGCGCGCTCTTTCAAAAGATGATTTAAAGTCGTCGGGGAGCCAAATGCTAAAATGTTATTAATTTTCTCAGGCGTCGTTATTACGAACGTATCTTGTTTGTATATACCGTGAATAATCGCCAATATTTTACTTTCATCATCAGACAAAGGAATTGTCAATGTTTTTTGTATATATTTTTTCATATAAAGATCGTGTAAATATAAACACAAATTATAAATACTCGTTTCCATTTGTTCGTGATCAAATTCCGGATACATGATTAAAAAAAGTTCCATTTTTGCAGGATGATTACGTCTGAAATTTCTCAATTGCAAATATCGAAAACGCAAACTTGGAACGTTATTTCTAATTTCAAATCTTTGGGCGTATTCTACCGGCACTATTTTCCACGATTTCAATTCGCGCCCATTTTGATAAAACGCGATGACGCCTTGATGTTCCGCCCAATTTATATCGTTGAAAACGTATTCGGATAATTTTTCAACGGTTTCAAATTCTTCCGAATCGAGTTCTTCTGGTTTTGGAAAAACCATGGACTCTATTTTAAGTTCGTAATTAAAATCCACCGTATTATTCTCATCGAAAACGCCAACGAGCGCAATCGGTGATTCGTCTTCTTCGTCAAATTCTTCGCCAAATACGTACGGTTTACAAACTATTCTTTCTTCTTGCGTTGATCTCATGATAAAGGCGTATTTTTTAGTTTTATCAAAATACGTTTCGTAAATATATTCTAAATAATCTTTATCCGACGTGTCGAGGGGGTTTTCAACTTCTGATGCCAGGATATATTTCATACCCTTTGCGAATGTTTCTCCAAAAGTCGTAATTTGCGCAGCCCATTTACATTCGAACGCGTTTAATTTTCTAGTAGTACACGTGTACCATTTAGACTTCGCGTAAAACACGCGGATCAGCGTACCTTCTACGCACTTGAAAGCTTTACATTTCTTCAATGGAATATCAATGGCACACTTTATAGTTTCATTCGTATATTCCACGGGAAAAGGAAATGAAGGGAAAAATATTTCATCGTCAACGTGAACTAATCCCCTACAATTCATATCTCCTGAAGATGGATGTTTTAAATATTCTTGCGAGCTCATTATAGCTACACCGTTTTCATCGACGTCAACCATTCCTATCGTTTTATTATTCGAGTTCATTATTTAAACAATTTTTAAATTAATTAAAATATTTTAATTCAATTTTTCAATTTCAACAATTTTCTTATCCGATTTTTAATACGTTTAAAAACATCAGGAATATTTCTTATTATCGTGCGAATGAGATTTCGTTAACGAAATTAACATCATAATACCAGTTCCAGATATAGCCATTTTAAATTATATTTAAAAATTTTTAAATATAATTCAATTTGTTTTAGTTTTCGTAAACGACGTAAATATAAATCCAATAATAATTAATCCGATTCCGATGTATAAATATTTTTCATTTCTTTTTTTAATTTTAAATCCCGACGCGTTTATTTTTTTATTTACATTCGGTACTAATCCGGGTCCTTTCAATTTTTGAAAATGATCCCAAGTTTTATTCGTTACGTTATATTCGTAAATATCAAAACTCACGGGTAGTTCGGGTACGATATGTATGTAATAATCGTTTTCTTTATGACTCGTTTTATCGCTAATTGGTAATTTTCCGGATATGACTATAGTATTAAAATTTTCCACCAATAATTGTTTCATAAATAACCACGTATTACCCGTATATTGATACCATTTCGTAGTTACCGTGTCGACGTAAGCGTCTAAATTTTGCGATTTAGGAACATTTTTAGGCGGACCAATACCCTGAAATACGACGGCAGGTCGTAATAACGTAACTGAATCTTGTTTTAATGATTGTTGACATTCCGGATTAACTTTTGAATAAAAAATCGTATTACCGGATGATTCCCAATCGAACGCGACGAAATTTTTATTTTCGAGACATTTTTCCGACGCTTCTTCTACGGATTTATATTTTCCTTTTTCGATCGAAGTTGACGAGCACGAAGCATTATTTAAAAATAATGAAGAATATCCAACTATCGATATTTCTTCCGTAGTATATCGATAATACGCGACGATAAACGCGATGCCAACGCCGATTAATATTGGAAATAAAAATTTAGTTAACGTTGTCGTAAATGCTACGCCTGAGCCAATTATAATTACGCCTAACGCGAGAAAATCCCACATACTTAATCCTTGCGATGTCGCGGAAGATAATTGGTTTAATTTTGTATCTATTTCTTGCAATGATTTAGAATCATTTACGGCTTTTTGTAGACAGGTTTGAAATATATTAGCAACTTGATTAAATACGTTATTTTCGATGGTTACGGATCCAGATGCCGTTGTTACGTAAATAGATTGCTGATTACTGTGTAATGTCGAACACGTTTGAGAAATTGTGGACGTAATGGAAATGCTGGCGGAAATTAAAACGTCGATATTATTGGAAGCGTACGCGAATTGAGCGACGTTTAATCCCGATGTTAACGCTTTAGCTTCCTGCGCAATTTCCATCGCTAATTTTTGTTGCATAGATTCTTGAGCTAATGCAGTAAATAGCGCTGTAGTATTAATAGTTGCCACTTGCGTAAATACATTACCGCTGATAATTACGTCTCCTTTTACGTCTGCTACACTAATAATTTGACTAGAATCAGATGAAAGCGCGGTATTCTGAATAATTTCAGATGATATTTTAGCCAGAGCATTTGTAACAACCTTCAACACGTTACTAGAAACAGAAGATCCCATTTTAATTCATCAATTTAAAAACGATGAGTTCTAATTTATTGATTGCTAGGAAAAAACAAACTACTCGTGAGCACGTTTACGACTCTGCGAGTTGTGGAGAATGTTTTTGGTCATGCGCTCCAGTTGAACAGTGTAAAATTCGAAACGGTGTGAGAGATCCCATCGTAGGATCCGTCGATTGTTGTTTAGGATGTAAACCGCAACATCAATGCGGAGCGCCTGACAGAAATGAATGTTTCATAGGATTAAATTCTCAAGGGCGTGATCCTTTGATTTCTTGCGAGTGGGATATAGTCGTGCCTAATTTAAAATGCGTATACGATTTAACTATGATAGATCAACCCGATCAATTAGTCAAATATAGAGAACAATTCAGCAACGATTATACCAATACGGCGTATTCTCAATTTTGCGACGCGGAAGTAACGACTTGTACGGACGATGTTAATAGTTGTTCGAGATATAGATCTATAAATCAAGATGGAGATTTATGTAGAGATTGGTTATCTACTTTATCGTTAAGAAAACAAGATGCTGCCATGGAAAATTATTGCATACATCATAATTCGTTGGACTGTCGATGCATTAACAGATCTACAGATAAAGAATATATGAGAGCTAAAGCCGTTGCACCATTTCCTGATAAATGTTGGTTTATTCCGTGCGCTAATGCCGAATCCCTTTATTTAGTTCCAACAAAGACCGAAGATGCGAATGATCATTGCCCCGTAAATATTTGCCAACAGATAATTCAAATATCTGATGCTCAAAAAGTAGATATTGATTCGGTTAGTAACAATATTAATTGTAATTTTGTAAAAGAAGATAACGTTCCGGTGAAACCCGTCGTACCGAAGTGGATAAAATATTCTCTACTTTCAATATTTTTAGTATGCGTAGCTATTATTTTATTTTTCCTACTTCGATATTCTATGAATAATTAACCCTTTACTCACCAGACCAAGAGCAGTAAATAGCGAATGCTCTGTAGTGATAAAGTTAACATCGTATTTCACGAGTTTTCTTCATTTTATATACGCCTTACAAAGCTTTATATATAAAATGGGATAAATACTTTAGTTAACCCCTAAAGCCAATCATTCGGTAAACACTGTAATAGATTATCTATAGAAATGTAGTCTATAACTATATCTTGAATTGACTCAAATAATAATAATTGTCGAATGGAAGAATTTATAATTAGATCTATTAATTCCGTCAAACCAGATGTAAATAATAAATATTCCGTAAGTAATATTTTATACATGTTAATCGGATCTTCGTATCGACATTTATACGCGTTTGTCTCTTTTTTTCCGCAGATATATTGGTGTGAAATCATACTTCCATCAAAATACATACCGAGACCCATGAGTGCACCTTTTACTTCTCTTGGAGTAAATACTTCCAATCCTCGTACTTCTCCGTTTTCCAAATATAATAATCGATTATCCGTTAAAATTTGTCTCATCTGCGACGTTACATTTCTAACGGCTATATATCGTCTATTAAGATACTGAGGGTTATAATTATAATATTCATCCCAAGGCGCAACATTTTTCGCGGTTATTTCCACGGGAACGTACATTATGGGAGGAATGTTTAATAATCTATACGTAGCTTTCCAATCCGGTCCGTCTTCGTCTCCGCAGTATACAAAAATAATAGATTTTTGAGCCATATTTTTATTACATTTGAAAATTATTTTATCATTTTTTTGAATTCGCGTGTTCTTCGATTTCGTTTTATCGGTGTCAACGCGTACTGGGACGCGTGTTATCGGTGATCTTAATAGCGGAACGTCTTCAATTATTTCCGTATAATCTTTTATTATTCGCGCGCGTAACATTCGTCGAGATCTTTGATGATGATTTTTCGTTATCCTAATTTTTTTCTTTCCTTTTCGTTCGTTTTCAGTTTCTTCCGTCCGAAGCTCTTCGATTACGTCGGATAACAAATTTTTCTTCTTTCTGATAGACATAATATTATTAATTTATATAAATTAATAATACGCATTCAATTTTATATTTCGGGTAAACAATGTAATAAATTAACTATGTCAAGATGATCTATCGCTATATCTTGAATCGATTCGGTTAATAATAATCCTAGGAATGAACTATTAGTAATACGCGATATTAACGCTGTATATCCTGATGTAAATAATAAATATTCCGTAAGTAATATTAAGTACATGTTCTCTTCGTATCTTTCTAAATAATCAGAGTATTTATGCCCAGGCACCTCTTCAAAATATTGTCGTACAATTTCACTTCCTTTAAAAGTTTTAGTTACATAGTATAGGTCGTGCATAAAGTCGTCGTCGACGTTTTCAAATTCGTGAACGACGTCGTATTCATCGTTACGCGGCATTCTTTCGTAATACAATAATCTATGCAAAAGGTCGTTGTCGGATAATATTTGTCTCATTTCCGGAGTTATTTTTCTCACCGCTATAAATTTTTGATTGAGATGGGGAGGGCCATTGTTCATACTTTGATTATTATAATATTGCGGTGTAATATTTAAAAGTTGATACATCTCATAACAACCGCTTCTATTTCCGCAATAGATAAATGTAATAGATTTTTTTTCCATGGTTTTATAACGTATTAATAATATATTTACTTATGTATTTAGGGTAAACATTCTAATAAACCAATTACTCCAAGATGATTTATCGCTATATCTTGAATCGATTCGGTTAATAATAACCTTCGAAATGGTGAACAACTAGTAATATAAGATATTAATGCTGTATATCCGGATGTAAATAATAAATATTCCGTAAGTAATATTAAGTACGTATTATTTTCATATTGTTCTAAATATTTAACGTATCGATTAGTAGAAGTTAAACTTTGAAAATAGGCCGCTGTAACTTGACTTCCTTTAAAAGTTTTACGAGCGTTATATACTTCCGCGGCGAATAGACCCGTAACGTTATCGAACTCGTGTATAACGTCGAGTTCATCGTTACGCGGCTTCCTTTCAAAATATAATAATCGATTTAACAATCCGTGATCCGTTAAAATTTGGTTCATTTCCGGAGTTATTTTCCTCACCGCTATAAATTTTTGATTGAGATGTTGGGGTCCCTTACCAGATTCTTGAAAAGTATATATATCCGGTGTAACGTTCAACAATCGATACATCGCGTAACAATTTGGTATACTTCCGCAATAGATAAATGTAATAGATTTTTTTTCCATTATTTTAATACATATTTGAAAATACTTTATTTATAATAAGATTTATGTTTTTTATTAAGTAGGAATCATCTCGTTTATTCGTAAAATCGCTAATAACCGTACGATTCGTTAAAAGCAAATTTTTTACTACGAGTACGTCCGTATCCTTAATTTTAAACGATAAAAAAAATTCTTCTAGAAAATTTGGTATTTGATATCTCGAGATATAAAATTGCGTTATTAATATACAATTTTCATGAAGTTCAAACGATAAAATAATACATCGATGAGATGGTTCATTATTTAAATATACGTACAATTTAACCACGTCGTACATCGGTTTTACTTTCATAATCGGTTTAGACATTTAAATATTCGAATGGTAATTGTAAAATTTATTTCAAATTTAAACTATATTTTTCGTATAATGTATTTTCGTAATTTCTTTCGCGACGTACGCCGCGTGCTGAGGATTATTGATGTACGACGAAACTTCTTCTATTAACGATTCGTAATCCCAATTTTTCCATTCTTTCACGAAACCGTGATCATTCGTAAATAATCTAACTCTAATTTCCGTATCCGTATCATCCAATTTGTCAACTAAATAATATCCCTCTGGTTCAGGAATTATACTTTTTTTCACGTAATCCTTCAGTAAACATTTTAAATTAATTAAATCGGCGTTATATATGTGAGAAGAACAACCGTGCGTCGTCAATATTCCTATTGGGACGTTAACCAGTTCGCATATTTTTTTTTGAAACGTTCTGAAAGCGATTACGTTTAATATCCACGCTTTAAACATATCATTACTTCTAAAAGATACGGTTAAATTTAATTTATTTTTAACTATTCTAAAAAATAAGAATACGGCGCACGGGGGCTGTTCGTTTGAAGTATGTTCCTCGCGAAATATCGGAACGAAACATCTCCTAGTAAATTTGTCGTTGATTAATTGCTCGGTTATCGCGTCGATATATTTATTTATTAATGATCCGTACGTATAAGATAAATTGGGAGGACAATCTTTGCATAATATATTCGTTTGATATTGAGTAATTAATTCCGGAGTAAGGTGTGGAAATTTAGTTAACGAATTCTCGTCGATGGAATGACAAACTATAGATAAATTACTAATTTCTCTCGTGTCAGAAATTATATAACCTCGCGTATTAATTAATTGGCACGTATCTAAAAAAGTATTAAATAAGTCTCCGTCGTAACAGTGAACAGAGTAACCCGATATATTAGTAGGATATTCTTCCGATGGAACTACTTTCATTATAACGTCTTTTACATTTATCGCTGACATAGTAAACGGAATAACTTCATTTTCAAAATACCGTATCGTTTTGTCATCGAAACGTAAATCGTAAATTTTTCGTTTAGCGACGATGCATTCTACGTATTTATTTAAATCTTCCGCGTTAACGTATTGACAAGTTAATATTTGTTCTCTCACACGTGACAAATAAGCTCGATATATATCCATATAAGGTAAAATAAGATCCGTACAAAATATTTCTATCATGTTATCAACTATAGATTGATAACACAACACGTCGCCCGTAATGATTAAATGTCGTATATTACCGTTAGCGCACAAGTTGGTAATTATACCTTTCGGAGCATTAATACTATAAGTATTACCAATTAAATTTATACGAGTTAACGATTCGGTAGTTAATTCTTCCTTTATTTTATCTTGTAAAGACCACATACACGCTATCGCTATTGATCTCGATCTATCGAAAATCATCAAATCTTTTTCGTGAACTATTGGAAAACTCGATAACATTTTCAAAATTATAAATATTACTTAATATTTATAATTCAACTTTTGGCTTTTTGAAATAATATAATTTATATACTATAAAATGTCTGGTCAAATCTTTAATAATAACGACTATAAAAATTTTAGCGCGGGATGCGGATGTAACTACGCGAAATTAGGAACTTACGTTTCAGGTTACCGAGGAATTAGACCTCCTATCCCGATGACGACGGTCGCGGGTTATTACGTAGTTCCGACGTATTCCGCACCGGGTTATGACACGTTAACGCACGGGGGTGGTGCTCAATGCGGTCCTTATTTTTCAATAGGACAGGCATACGGTTATGGTGCGGAAAATTGTTCTACGCAATATATGGGTTCGTTATGCGGTTGAAGAAGTTACTCGTACAATGCGATTAATCGTAGCAATTTTTGTAATTTGTTATGAATTTGAAGCATTTGTATATTATAATCAACTTCATCGTAAATAAATCTATTTTCTAATAGAATAGATAGTTCCGAATTAAATTTTGCTAATAATTGGTGCCTAACTTCATAAATTAATTGTTGATTTATAACGTTTACGAAAGATATATCATAAAATTGTTTCCTACAATACGGACACGAATTATGAAGCTTAAACCACGCCGTAATACACGTATCACAAAATTTGTGATTACATTCCGTTACGTATTCGTCTTTAATGGCATCTTGACATATGGGACAAACATCAGCGGCTAAAGCGTCAGCGGCTAAAGCGTTTGTCTGATTATCTTCATCGGTTATTACGTATAACATATTTGACATTCACGCGTAAAATTCAATTATAACCCATATATCTTTCCAATTCGATAAACGTTTCTAAATTCATCATCGGCCAAATATTTGGTTTCCTACAATACGGACACAGTCTACTAATTTTAAACCATTCGTTAGTACATTCTTTGCAGAATTTATGATGACATACAGCCACGTATTCGTTTTTGATGTCATCTTGACATATAAGACAAACGTCAGCGGCTAAAGCGTTTGCGACATTATCGCAATTTCTTTTTTTACACGTGGGAGAAACTTCGATGATATTTTCTGTATCATATATTACGCGTGGTATCATTATTTGATACTAAATTCGTAAATCTTTATATATTTCATATTTTATTTAAATACGAAATTTACCGATCTAACGATTTCTCATTTAAAACTCGTAAAATAGAATCTAACATGCGATTAAGTTTTTCTGATTCGTTATGAAAATGTATCAAACTGTGATTAAGTCTATTCAAAAATAACTTAACCCTACTTGCGCTCGTTAATTCTAATAATATATCGTGATACGCGTAGATCAGGTCGTCGTTTTCAAAAATAATCTTTAAAAGTCCCGTTTTACAATACGGACACAGAGGTTTAATTTTAGCCCATTTCGTAATACATACTTTGCAAAATTTATGATTGCACTCAGTTACGTACTCATCTTTTATTTCTTCATGACATATAGGGCAAATATTAATCTCAAAATCATCAGTACACGATGTCATTATATTAATAAATTCATGAATTTATTAATATAATTTTCAATTATTTTACCACGCGCCACCATACGGACGTTTATTTACAATGTATACAATGTACGCCATTTCGCTTTTGGTTTTAGCCATTACATCCTTAAATTCCGCGCTGGAATATAAATACCTATTAAGAAATAAATTTTTTACATCTTTTAAAATATTTTCTATTAAATCATATCGATGCGTATAAATTTCTAGTTCATCGTAAAAAATGAACGCGTTAAGATTACGGAACGATCGATTACAATAAGGACACGTAGGTTTAATTTTAACCCATTCGTTGATACATTCCTTACAAAATTTATGATTACATTCCGTTACGAAGACGTATTTAATTTCTTCGTAACATATCGGACAAACGTCAGCGGCTAAAGCGTCAGCGGCTAAAGCGTCACTTTTAACGTTAATACGTTCCATTATTAACCCTTTAATTACCAGAACATTTTATCCCATTTTATATATAAAGCTTTATAAGGCGTATATAAAATAAAGAAACCTCCTGATGGACGACGCCGAACGATTTACTGCTCTTGGTCTGGTAAGTAAAGGGTTAACCCTTTACTTACCAGACCAAGAGCAGTAAATCGCGAATGTTCTGAAGTAATAAAGTTAATCTCGTATTTCACGAGTTTTCTCCGTTTTTGGGAGAAATGTTTTCGGTCTTTCGAACTCGACGGGTTTTTCTTCTAAGCCGAGTCGACATCGTAAAAGTAGACGAATATTTTTACTCGCGTTGACGTCTCGATCTATAACTATTCCGCACTCGTTGTTTTCGCAACGGAGAACGCTATACGTCGAAACGTCGTCGTGTTTCATCTTGATCATTTCGGACCAACACTCGCAGTATCTTTTACTAGTATTATATTCGTCCACGTCGATCACTT
>Ga0316215_1000170_pt1 | contig 10709 bp, 5 predicted proteins | sample NRE5metagenome_FD_207796 | JGI IMG/M metagenome (GOLD analysis project Ga0316215, IMG submission 207796) | Spruce roots microbial communities from Maridalen valley, Oslo, Norway - NRE5 | ecosystem: Host-associated > Plants > Roots > Unclassified | place: Norway: Oslo | collected 2017-09-15
GTTTAAAAATACAAAATAATTTTTTGATACCCATTTGAGAGATGCAAGTGGGTTGTCGAGCACTCGTAATGTTGAGGCATTCTTTTTCCCATTTCGATCAAATTCGTATAATTTTAGGGTTGATTCTTTTAAAAGCAAAATTCTTCATTTGCAAATATGAAATCATATTTGGATACCCCTTTGAGAGTTGTACACGCGGTCTTAATTGAGAGCGAATATGTGTAGTTCTTGGGCCCTTTTTTTCTCAACTTCGGGTCATTTTAGGCCCAAGTTTAACCAACCCCGAAAGAAAGCTATTTAGAAGAAGTGGATTATGGGTTTAAAAATATAAAATAATTTTTGGATACCCATTTGAGAGATGCAAGTGGGTTACCGAGCACTCGTAACGTTGAAGAATTCTTTGGGATAATTCGATCAAATTCGTATCGATTTTGGTTAACCCTAATGAAGGTGATTTTTGAAAAGGAAAATTCTTCATTTGCAAATATTAAATCATATTTGGATACCCATTTGAGAGTTGTACATGCGGTTCTAATTGAGAGCGAAGATGTGCAGTTCTTGGGCCCTTTTTTTCTCAACTTCGGGTCATTTCAGGCCCAAGTTTGACCAGCCCCGAAAGAAGGCTATTTAAAAGAAGTGGAATTATGGGTTTAAAACTATAAAACAATTTTTTGATACCCATTTGAGAGATACAAGTTGGTTACAGAGCGCTCGTAATGTTGAACCATTCTTTGGGACATTTCGATGAAATTCATATCGTTTTAGGGTTGATTCTGGTTAACCCTAATGAAGGTGATTTTTGAAAAGAAAAATTCTTCATTTGCAAATATGAAATCATATTTGGATACCCATTTGAGACTTGTACACGTGGTCCTAATTGAGAGAGAAGATGTGTAGTTCTTGGGCCACTTTTTCTCCACTTCGGGTCATTCTAGGCCTAAGTTTGACCCGCCCCGAATGAAGGCTATTTGAAAGAAGTGGAATTATGGGTTTAAAAATACAAAATAATTTTTTGATACCCATTTGAGAGATGCAAGTGGGTTCCCGAGGTATCGTAACGTAGAGTCATTATTTTTCCCCTTTCGATCAAATTTGTATCTTCCATATTCCCTTCCATCTATACCCTCTTCTCTCTTCCATATTCCCTCTTACCTTCTCCCTCATCTCTTCCCTCTTCCCTTCTCCCTCGTCTCTCTTCCCTATTCTTTCTTCTCTCTTCCATATTCCCTCTTCTCTCTTCCATTATTCTTTTCTTCCCTCTTCTATATTCCCTTTTACCTTCTCCCTCTTCCCTCTTCTCTGCTCCCCACTTTTTTCCTCCTTTTTTCTCTCTTACCTCTTCTCTTTTTCACTTCTTCCCTCTTCTCTTCTTCCATCTTTCCTCTTCTCACTTCACTTCTTCCATATTTCCTCTCCTCTCTTCTTCCCTCTTTCATCTTCCCTTCTTCTTATCTTCACTCTTCCCTCCTCTATTCCTATTCATTTTTCTCTTCCCTCTTCCCTCTTATCTTCCCTCTCCACTCTCTTCTCTTCCCTTTTCCCTATTCTCCCTTCTCTTCTTCCCTCTTCCCTATTCTCTCTTCTCTTATTCCATCTTATCTCTTCTTATCTTCCCACTTCTATCTTCCCTTCTTTCCCCTTCTATCTCTTCCCTTTTCTCCTCTTCTCTCTTACGTCTCTTCTCTTACCTCTCTTCTCTTCACTCTCTTAAATTTCCCCGTCTCTCTACCCTTATTGCCTCTTCATTATTTAGTCTTCTATTATTATATCTTCCCTCTTCACCTCTTCCCTCTCTCTCATATTCCATCTCTCACCCCCTTTCCCCTTCTCTCCCCTCTCCCCTCTCTCTTATCTCCCTATTTTCTCCCCTCTCTCCCTCTATTCCTTCCCTCTTCTCTTCTTTCCTCTCTTCTCTTCCCTTGTGTCTTTCTTCTTCTCTTCTCTTCTCTCTTCCCTTCTTCCCTTATTCCCTCTTCTCCTCTCTTCTCTCTTCTTTTCTCCCCTCTTACATCTTCTCTATTCCCCACACCCTCTTCCCTTCTTCCCTCTCTTATATGTTCCTTTATTTCCTTTTCCCTCCTCTTTATTCCCTTCTTTCCTCTTCTATTGTGTCTTATCTTCCCTCTTCCCTCTTTTCTCTTATATTATTCTATCTTCCCTCTTCACCTCTTCTCTCTTTATTCTCTCCCTCTCCCATATTTTATCTCTCACCCCCTTTCCCTCTCTCCAATATTTCCTCTTTCCCTTGTTTCTCCCCTCTCTCCCTCCTTTCCCCTCTCTCTCCCTCTATTCTTTTCCTCTTCCCTTCTTTCCTCTCTTCTCTTCCCCTATGTCTTCCCTCTTCTCTTATCTTCTCTCTTACCTTCTTCCCTCTTCTCTCTTATTTTCTCCCCTCTTTTCTCTTCTCTATTCCCTCCACTATCTTCCCTTCTTCCATATTCTCTCTTCCCTCTTTTTTTCTTCTCTCTTCTCTCGAGTTATGTGACGTTCCACATACCACCAGAAATGAAATGACATGTACTATCCATCTAGAATATTCTTACCTTCAAATATATTAAAACTCATACCATTATTAATGAAACAACCTTGGTTCCATTACCCAAATCTTTGTGCTACCGAAATTCGCTATCAGAATTCTCCAAAGGTTGACATCAATCTACAATATCATTCTCCAATAGTTGACATCAATGAAAACCCACAATCCATACCAACTATCCACTAACCTAAGCCAACTATTTGACATTTGAGAGTTGTACACGTGGACTTGATTGCGAGCGAAGACGTGTATTTCTTGGGCCCCTTTTTCTCAACTTCGTGTCATTCTAGGCCCAAGTTTGACCAGCCCGGAATGAAGGATTTTGGAAGAAGTGGAATTATGTGTTTAAAAATATAAAATAATTGTTTAATACCCATTTGAGAGATGCAAGTGGGTTCCCGAGATCTCGTAACGTTGAGGCATTATTTGTCCCATTTCGATCAAATTCGTATCGTTTAGGGTTGATTCTGGTTAACCTCGAATGAAGGAGATTTTTTAAAAGAAAAATTCTTTATTTGCAAAGGTGAAATCGTATTTGGATACCCATGTAAGAGTTGTACACGTGGTCCCGATTGCGGGGGAAGACATGTACTTCTTGGGATCCTTTTTCTCAATTTTAGGTCATTCTATGGCCACTTTCGACTAGCCTCGAACGAAGGCAAGGCAAAAGATGCAAAATTATTGGTCTGCAAATATAAAATAATTTTTTGGTACCCATTTGGGAGATGCAAGTGGGTTCGTGAGTGCTCGCAACCTTGAGACATTTTTTTGCCCCTGTATATCATATTCGAATCGTTTTAGGGTCGATTTTGTCAACCCCAAATGAAGGTGATTTTTGAAAAGAAAAATGTTTTCATTTCCAACATTTGACATGAATATTCATCACTAAAGAAAAATGTTTTCGTTTCCAAAATATTAGTGATGAACATGAATTTTCATCACTAATAAAAAAAATCCCAAGGGTTTAATTTTTTGTGGAGGGGAAACTAACTCCTCCAAAAGCTTCAAGGAGGGTTAAATCGTATAATCCTCCTTACAGTTGTGTTTCTTGTGGGTTTTCGTGTCATTTCCTTTATAGTGGCTTCAACACATACATACTCAAATTTCTTCCCTACATTTTAACACATTTTCCACATGCAATCAAAAATACTTTGTTATGATAATTTTATAAAAAAAATCGTATCTCTTTTTAATATAAATACATGTCACAAATTATTAATGCTCCGTAAATTACACACATCAAATACATTTTACACATTTCTCAAAATAAGTACATATAAAAAATGATTGATACTCGCATAAAGTATGAACATCAAAATACATTTACACATTTCAAAAGATAAATACATATGGTAAATTATTCATGTTCCCTTAAATTATACAATTTACACATTTCCCAACATTCATATACATGTGGTAAATTATTCATTTCCCATAAATGATACAACTTACACATTTCCCAACATAAATAATACATATGAACAATTATTCATACGCACATAAATTATACACACCAAAACACATTTTACACATTTCCAAACAAAAATGCATATGAAAAACTATCCGTACATTTATATTTATACATGTGTAAATGTGTAAATTATACATTTACACATTTCAAAAGATAAATACATATGGTAAATTATTCATGTTCCCTTAAATTATACAATTTACACATTTCCCAACATAAATACATGTGGTAAATTATTCATTTCCCATAAATTATACAATTTACACATTTCCCAATATAAATAATACAGATGAACAATTATTCATAGGCACATAAATTATACACATCAAAACACATTTTACACATTTCCCAACAAAAATGCATATGAAAAACTATTCGTACTCACATCAATTTAATTTATCATATTCATAAAAGTATATATTTTATAAAATAATGGAAAATATTTTTCTAAATTATCATATATATATATTTTATAAAATAATGGAAAATTAAATTTTATTGAAATATGATTAATAAATAATTTTTTAAATAAATATTTTATAAAATAATAAAAAAATATTATTCTAAAGTGTTTTATTCTATTTTAATAAAATTATAAATATAAATTACCAACAATTATATAATTAAAATCAAATAATAATATTTTGTTTTATTAATTAAATTAGAATCAAATAATAATTTTTTATTTTTTTGATTTAATTAGAATCAAATAATAATGTTTTTTTTTTTTAATTAGATTAGAATCAAATAATAATGTTTTATATTTTTTTAGTAAAATTTGAAATTCTTATTATATTATTATCAGATTTTAAATTTCATTTTTTCTAATCCCATAAAAATGTTTTGTATTTTTTAATTAAATTCTAATTTTTTATTAGATTCTTATTAAATTAAAATTAAAATTTTAAATTCCATTAATCATTTTTATCTTATAATTCAAACACAAAAATATAAACACATAAAATAGTAATTTATAATATCAAACTAAATTATATATATTAAAATTCTAATTTAAAATATTGAACTAAATTATATGTCTTATATGTTTTTCATAATTTGTATTATTATTATATTTATATTATCAAATTTTTTAAATTTTGATGAATCAAATAATAAAGTTTAGTTTTTCATAATTTGTGATATAGTTATATTTATATTATTAAATAAATTGAGTCTTTTTAATTTAATTTAATGTTTATTTTTAATTTATTAAATTTAAAATTTCACTAATAAATAATATTTCCACTGAGAATAATAACTAATAACTAATAAAATGAATTAAATAAAATCTCTTCTTAGCTTTTAGATGATAAAATCTCCCCTAACAAGGTTAACCACGTGAAGGCGAGAGCTTATATGACTTCAAAAACGATGCATCATTGACATGGGACTCTAACCACAGAGGCGCGCAAACATTCCATGGCCAATGAGGCATAATAATTCACACATGCATATCATTCATAGAAAACAAAGCATGCACACAATCATGCATAATACACAATCATGACCACATACATACAAATACTTTCAATAAATTCATTATGATGAATTTTATAATTAATGTTAATTTTTATATGTAAGTTATGTTATCACGAAAGAGATGAAATCAACATATAATATTTTAAAAATAAAACTAAATTATTAAGTTGTTTTTAACAATAATTTGAAAAATGAAATTTTAATTTATGAGTTATTAGTTTATATTATAATTTATAATTTAGTATACATTTTTATTTTTAAAATGTACATATCATCAAAAGAATATTCATATATTTACAAACAGTATACATGCATATTCAATCAAAGTATATTTATATATTCACATACAAATACAATCAAAGTATATTCATATATTCACATACAAATACAATAAAAAAACATATTTGAATATTTAAAAAAAATATATTTCATAGACATATACAAGTAAAAATACAATTAAAAAACATATTCATATATTCACAAACAATATACATACATACATGATGAAAGGATATATACTCATATGCAAATGCAATCAAAAGCATATTTATATATTCACAAACAATATACCTATATATACAATCAAATCATATTCATATATTTACAAACAATATACCTACACATACAGTCAAAGCATATTCATATTTTCACAAACAATATTCATACATATACAATCAAAACATATTCATATATTAGCATATAATGAAAACAAATAACAAACAATACATACAAAGACAACACTCATGATACATTCATAGGCATACAAGTTCAAATACAATCAAAAGCATATTCATATTTTCACAAACAATATTCATGCATATACAATCAAAACATATTCATATCTTAGCAAATAATGAAAACAACACACACATACAATTTACATACAAATAAAATAAAAATATATATCATGTATTCACAAACAATGAAAAAAACACACAAACAATGCATACAAATACAACACTCAAAATGATACATTCATAGACATAGGCATACAAGTTCACATACAATCAAAAGCATATTCATATTTTCACAAATAATATTCATACATATACAATCAAAACATATTCATATATTAACAAATAATAAAAACAACTCACAAACAATACTTACCATGACAACACTCAAAATGATACATTCATAGGCATACAAGTTCAGATACAATCAAAAGCATATTTATATTTTCAAAAACAATATTCATACATATACAATCAAAACATATTCATATATTAGCAAATAATTAAAACAACACACACACTATTTACATACAAATACTATAAAAAATATATTCATGTATTCACAAACAATGAAAACAACACACAAAAGATACATAGAAATACAACACTCAAAATGATACATTCATAGACATACAAGTTCAGATACAATCAAAAGCATATTCATATTTTCACAAACAATATTCATACATATACAATCAAAACATATTCATATATTAGCAAATAATGAAAACAACACACACACTATTTACATACAAATACAATAAAAAATATATTCATGTATTCACAAACAATGAAAACAACACACAAAAGATACATAAAAATACAACACTCAAAATGATACATTCATAGGCATGCAAGTTCAGATACAATCAAAAGCATATTCATATTTTCACAAACTATATTCATACATATACAATCAAAACATATTCATATATTAGCAAATAATGAAAACAACACACAAACAATTTACATACAAATACAGTAACAAATATATTCATGTATTCTCAAACAATACATACAAATACAACACTCAAAATGATACATTCATAGGCATAGGCATACAAGTTCAGATAAAGCATATTCATATTTTCACAAATAATATTCATACATATTCAATCAAAACATATTCATATATTAGTAGATAATAAAAAAAACACAAAATGATATTTTGATACCGATTTGAGAGATGCAAGTGGGTTCTCGAGCGCTCGTAACGTTTTGGCATTCTTTGGGACATTTCGATCAGATTCATGTCTTTTTAGGGTTGATTCTGGTTAACACTAATGAAGGTGATTTTTGAAAAGAAAAATTCTTCATTTGCTATGAAATCATACTTGGATACCCATTTGAGACTTGTACACGTGGTCCTAATTGAGAGCGAAGACGCGCAGTTTTTGGGCCCTTTTTTTCTCAACTTGGGGTCATTTTAGGCCCAAGTTTGACAAGCCCCGAATGAAGGTTATTTAGAAGAAGTGGAATTATGGGTTCAAAAATATAAAATAATTTTTTGATACCCATTTGAGAGATGCAAGTGTTTTCCCGAGCACTCGTATCATTGAGGCAAGTGGGTTCCCGAGGGCTCGTAATGTTGAGACACTTTTTGGCTTATTTTGATCAAATTCATATCGTTTTAGGGTTGATTATGGTTAACCCCGAATGAAGGTGATTTTTGAAAATAAAATTTCTTCATTTGCAAATATGAAATCATATTTGGATATCCATTTGAGAGTTGTACAAGTGGTCTTGATTGCAAGCGAATAGATGTAGTTCTTGGGCCCTTTTTCTCAACTTTGGGTTATTCTGGGCCTAAGTTTGACCATCCCTGAACAAAGGCTATTTCTAAGAAGTGGAATCGTGGGTTTAAAAATATAAAATAATTTTTTGATACCCATTTGAGTGATATAGGTGGGTTCCCGAGGTCTTGCAAAGTTGAGGCATTCTTTGGGACATTTCGATCAAATTCGTATTGTTTTAGTGTTGATTCTAGTTAACCCCGAATGAAGGTGATTTTTGAAAAGAAAAATTCTTCATTTGCTAATATGAAATCATATTTGGATACCCATTTGAGAGTTGTACACGTGGTCTTGATTGCGAGCGAAGACGTGTAGTTCTTGGGCCCCCTTTTCTCAACTTCGGGTCATTCTAGGCCCAAGTTTGACCATCCCCGAATGAAGGTTATTTGGAAGAAGTGGAATTAAGGGTTTAAAAATACAAAATAATTTTTTGATACCCATTTGAGAGATGCAAGTGGGTTCTCGAGCACTCGTAATGTTGAGGCATTCTTTTTCCCATTTCGATCAAATTCGTATAATTTTAGGGTTGATTCTTTTAAAAGCAAAATTCTTCATTTGCAAATATGAAATCATATTTGGATGCCCCTTTGAGAGTTGTACACGCGGTCTTAATTGAGAGCGAATATGTGTAGTTCTTGGGCCCTTTTTTTCTCAACTTCGGGTCATTTTAGGCCCAAGTTTAACCAACCCCGAAAGAAAGCTATTTAGAAGAAGTGGATTATGGGTTTAAAAATATAAAATAATTTTTGGATACCCATTTGAGAGATGCAAGTGGGTTACCGAGCACTCGTAACGTTGAAGAATTCTTTGGGATAATTCGATCAAATTCGTATCGATTTTGGTTAACCCTAATGAAGGTGATTTTTGAAAAGGAAAATTCTTCATTTGCAAATATTAAATCATATTTGGATACCCATTTGAGAGTTGTACATGCGGTTCTAATTGAGAGCGAAGATGTGCAGTTCTTGGGCCCTTTTTTTCTCAACTTCGGGTCATTTCAGGCCCAAGTTTGACCAGCCCCGAAAGAAGGCTATTTAAAAGAAGTGGAATTATGGGTTTAAAACTATAAAACAATTTTTTGATACCCATTTGAGAGATACAAGTTGGTTACAGAGCGCTCGTAATGTTGAACCATTCTTTGGGACATTTCGATGAAATTCATATCGTTTTAGGGTTGATTCTGGTTAACCCTAATGAAGGTGATTTTTGAAAAGAAAAATTCTTCATTTGCAAATATGAAATCATATTTGGATACCCATTTGAGACTTGTACACGTGGTCCTAATTGAGAGAGAAGATGTGTAGTTCTTGGGCCACTTTTTCTCCACTTCGGGTCATTCTAGGCCTAAGTTTGACCCGCCCCGAATGAAGGCTATTTGAAAGAAGTGGAATTATGGGTTTAAAAATACAAAATAATTTTTTGATACCCATTTGAGAGATGCAAGTGGGTTCCCGAGGTATCGTAACGTAGAGTCATTATTTTTCCCCTTTCGATCAAATTTGTATCTTCCATATTCCCTTCCATCTATACCCTCTTCTCTCTTCCATATTCCCTCTTACCTTCTCCCTCATCTCTTCCCTCTTCCCTTCTCCCTCGTCTCTCTTCCCTATTCTTTCTTCTCTCTTCCATATTCCCTCTTCTCTCTTCCATTATTCTTTTCTTCCCTCTTCTATATTCCCTTTTACCTTCTCCCTCTTCCCTCTTCTCTGCTCCCCACTTTTTTCCTCCTTTTTTCTCTCTTACCTCTTCTCTTTTTCACTTCTTCCCTCTTCTCTTCTTCCATCTTTCCTCTTCTCACTTCACTTCTTCCATATTTCCTCTCCTCTCTTCTTCCCTCTTTCATCTTCCCTTCTTCTTATCTTCACTCTTCCCTCCTCTATTCCTATTCATTTTTCTCTTCCCTCTTCCCTCTTATCTTCCCTCTCCACTCTCTTCTCTTCCCTTTTCCCTATTCTCCCTTCTCTTCTTCCCTCTTCCCTATTCTCTCTTCTCTTATTCCATCTTATCTCTTCTTATCTTCCCACTTCTATCTTCCCTTCTTTCCCCTTCTATCTCTTCCCTTTTCTCCTCTTCTCTCTTACGTCTCTTCTCTTACCTCTCTTCTCTTCACTCTCTTAAATTTCCCCGTCTCTCTACCCTTATTGCCTCTTCATTATTTAGTCTTCTATTATTATATCTTCCCTCTTCACCTCTTCCCTCTCTCTCATATTCCATCTCTCACCCCCTTTCCCCTTCTCTCCCCTCTCCCCTCTCTCTTATCTCCCTATTTTCTCCCCTCTCTCCCTCTATTCCTTCCCTCTTCTCTTCTTTCCTCTCTTCTCTTCCCTTGTGTCTTTCTTCTTCTCTTCTCTTCTCTCTTCCCTTCTTCCCTTATTCCCTCTTCTCCTCTCTTCTCTCTTCTTTTCTCCCCTCTTACATCTTCTCTATTCCCCACACCCTCTTCCCTTCTTCCCTCTCTTATATGTTCCTTTATTTCCTTTTCCCTCCTCTTTATTCCCTTCTTTCCTCTTCTATTGTGTCTTATCTTCCCTCTTCCCTCTTTTCTCTTATATTATTCTATCTTCCCTCTTCACCTCTTCTCTCTTTATTCTCTCCCTCTCCCATATTTTATCTCTCACCCCCTTTCCCTCTCTCCAATATTTCCTCTTTCCCTTGTTTCTCCCCTCTCTCCCTCCTTTCCCCTCTCTCTCCCTCTA
>Ga0316215_1000171_pt1 | contig 10694 bp, 5 predicted proteins | sample NRE5metagenome_FD_207796 | JGI IMG/M metagenome (GOLD analysis project Ga0316215, IMG submission 207796) | Spruce roots microbial communities from Maridalen valley, Oslo, Norway - NRE5 | ecosystem: Host-associated > Plants > Roots > Unclassified | place: Norway: Oslo | collected 2017-09-15
AGTGTAAATTACTAATATATGTTTAATAAAGTTTTTAAATTAATTAATATATTATTTATTATAATATTTTATAATTTATAATAATATTTTATATAAGTTTTATTATTGTTCTTCTAGTCAAGATAAAAACTTTTCAATACTTACAGATTCTATAACTATAGGCATAGAACTGTGTAAAATACCACATATTTCAGAACATTGTCCATAAAATGTTCCTTCTCTGTTAATAAGAACAGAAACTTGGTTTAATCTACCGGGATATGCATCACATTTAATACCTAAAGCAGGACAAGCGAAAGAATGAATAACATCTGCCGCTGTAATAATAAATCTAACGTGTGTTAATTCTGGAAGGATTACTCTGTTGTCTACTTCGAGCATTCTTAAAGCTCCATCCTCTAAATCAGATTCAGGCACTAAGTATGAATCAAATTCTATAAATTCATCGTCTGCGTTTAAAAAGTCAGGGTATTGATAACTTCAATATCATTGGTGACCTTCTGCTAATACAGACATAGCAGGATCACTAACTTCATCCATTAAATATAATAATTTAAATGAAGGAAAAGCTATTAATATTAATATTAAAGCTGGTGTAATTGTTCATATTAATTCTATTAATGTTCCATGGTTTAAATATTTATGAGATATAGGTGATTTATCGCTAGTATAATTTCTTACTATTGATATCATTATTCAACCTACACCAAATAAGATTATAACTAAGTAGAACATAATATTATCATGTAGCTCAACTAATCCTTCCATTTGTGGAGTAGCACTATCCTGAAAATAAAGACCTCATGGTTTGGGTGTGTCACAATTAAATTGACTATTTAATAAATTAAACATGTTTTAAAAAAAGTTTTTTTTCTATAGATAATCTTTTACGAAGCATGAAACTAAAAAAATTATAATAGAAACCTCTATAATCACTTATATTATATATTATTGCATTTTTTATGCAATAATATATAATAATTTGTTTATCGTAATAATTAAGGATTACCTATGAAAGATTTATTATTATTACCCATAATATTTTTTTTTACTTATATTTAAGTAATAGCTACAAAAAACTTATTATTATTTATAATATACTAATCATTAATAAAAGTATTATTAGTTAAATTCTTATTGTTTTTAATTATAGTTTGTCTACTTTCTATTTTTAAGGCGTTTTTACCTAATTCAAAAGCAAAACCTAAAGTTAAGGCTAAAAAGAATATTAACATTATAACTAAACCATATATACCATTTGTATACGCACTTACTACATAAGGATATACTAAAAGTATTTCTAAATCAAATAGTAAGAATAGAAGTGCAAATATAAAAAAAGAAATACTAAACTGTGTTCTATTTTGACCTAAAAAAGAATGGAAACCACATTCAAAGGCACTATCTTTTTCTTGGTACGGATTATGTGGTGCAAATATTAAATTAACAGCTAGTAATATAATAGCCAATAATGGTATAAACACAAAAAAAAAAGTAGTACTTGTCATTTAGGCATTAAATATAATTAAAGCAAGAATATTTGCCATACTTAATCACTCTTGAGGTATAAATATAAATAATAATATTATTAATGTTAATACAGAAATTGTTATTGTTAATGAACTAGATAAGATGATGTTGTTTGTATTAAATCTTACTTTTTGTAGTAATACGTTATTTTTAGAAATGTTACCATGTAAATCAATATTAAGTAAATCAGAATTTACTGTATATTCAGATTTATCATAAAAAATTTGTTTAATTATATTTAAATAGTATACAGCACTAATAACACTAGTTAATATTGCAACTAAAGCCAAAAAGACATAACCACTGTCTAAAGCAGCACTTAGTACCATCTGTTTTGCAAAAAAACCTATAAGGGGTGGAATACCTACAAAAGAAAATATTGTAATAGTTAGACTTAAGGCTAAGACAGGGTTTATATAAAAGTATCCTTTTAGTTGGCTTATTAATTGAATAGGGGAATTGTTTTTATCTACTAATTGTTTGTACTCATTGCTATTATTTACATAGCAATAAAATGAATAACCTACACTTATAAGTATAATAAAAGCGTTTAAATTACTAATAGAATATTGCATTAAATAAAAAATAAAAGCTTGAATTGATTCTATACTGTTAATACTTAATGCTAGTAAAATAAACCCAACATGACTTATTGTACTATAAGCAAATAATCTTTTTATTCTAAATTGAGCTAAACCTACTACTGTTCCTACTACTAATGAAAGTAAAGAACTTACCAGTAGACTAGATGTTCAACTAAATTCAAAATTAAACAAGGAATTACTTGTATAATGTACTAACTCTAACAAAAATATAAATATAGATATTTTAGCTACTATAGCCACAAATGTTGTAACTATTGTAGGAATAGCATCATATACATCAGGTGATCAGAAATGAAATGGTGCAGCACTAACTTTAAATAAAAATCCTACACTTAATATTAACAATGAAAAATTTATATAATAAGACTTGTATCAATATAAAAGTGTTTGGTTAGGCTCGACCACTGCAAGATCATCATTTGTTAAATCACTCAAGCTAGTTATTACATATATTCCATCTAAATTCGTAGTTCCTGAGTTAGCATATAGTAAACTTGTTCCTAATAGTATAAAACAAGAACTTAAACCTCCTAATAAGAAGTACGTAAGACCACCTGAAGTAGCTAACTCTGAATTTCTATACAATGTACTAAGTAAATATAACCCATAACTTTGTAGTTCAATAGAAAGGAATATAGATACTAAATCACTAGTTGATACTAAAAATATAGCACCAGTTATTATAAATAATAATATTAATGGATATTCAATTATTTTAAATTGTTCTCCCATTTTATTAGCTATTTTTGTTCTGTAATATAAAAAATTATATAAAAATAGTTTACTTAAAGAAGAATATTCTGCTATTCATACCCTTCTAGGGTGAAAGGCTGTTAATTGTAATATTGTAGCACAGATTAAAAATATAAATATATGAAATATTTGTGTAATACTAGTAGCGTGGAATAAACCACCGTATAATCCAATACCTGTATCTAAGTATGTTAAATATAAACTAAATATAGCTAATAAACAAGAGTAGATTAAAACTATTATAGCAACTCTACTGTAAAGTATTGATTTGTCCCTTCTTAAAGTTATGGCATTTGATAATAATAAATAAATTAATGATGTTATCAACATATATATAGCTTCTAAGATTTGAACTTAGATAAGGGTAATAATATAATTAAATATTATTATAAAAATTATGGTATAAGTTGCTTTACTTATACATATTACTTAATAAAAGGTAATAAAAAAAAAAAATAAAATGCTTTTATTTAAAGCAAACTTATTCATGGAGGCTTTATTTATATCATTATTGGATACCCATAGCTAGTCTGGTAAGCTTTTATAACTAGCCTGGTAGGGTTTAAACCCTAGCTTGCCTGGGGCTTTTATAGTTTATTAACTGGGCACTTTTAATAAAATATTTCTAAAATTATCTTTTATTAGATAAAAAGATCAATAAAAGATAATATAACTTTTACGCAATAATGAAAGATTTATTCTTCTCTCCCCTTTTTTCCTTAAAGATATATCTAGATTTATAGCACTCATGTTTCGCTGTATCATAGATAAGTTTAATATAAGTAAGTATAATATACATACTTAAAAAAGCTCTAATTTAACGTAAATCTAAGTACTTATAGTTTGTCTAACCCTATAAGTAGAGAGCACCCCATTCTTTCTATGCCTTTATAAAAAAAGTACTAGAGTATTATATCAAGTCGATATAATATTATCTGTGACACTAGACAATAAAAAGTAACTTTTATTCGAAAAGTTATAGTATCTTTTATTGATTTTTTAATATAAAGTAATATTATTATAGTTATATAACTATAATAATATTACTTTAAAAATATTACCACTATAATAAGCCTAAATACAACAATAGATCAGTATAGCCTATAAAAAAATAGCGTAATATACTTTAATAACCTATAAGCCGGAGGAGAAATTTGAATTCTCATTCTTAATGCATGAAATTAATGTTTTAACCAATTAAACTACCCTGGCTTTAATTATTCATGTTTTATAAAATTAATATATTATGGGTGAGTACCCTGATTCGAACAGGGAACATACTGTGCCACATACAGGCGCTCTACCGATTGAACTATACCCACCATAATTTGTTCTTGCTGTACGCAACAATAGTATATATTTAAATATTAATATTAAAAAAAACAAAATAAAAAAAATTATGTTGGAGTGATTCGAACACCCAATGATAAATACCAAAAATTTATGACTTACCGATTAGTCTACAACATATAATATATATATTCTCTTATAGTATATATACTATATGATATATTAATTATTAAAATACATAAGGTAAATCCGACTTGAACGGATAAGATTAAAAACCAAATAGGCCTAAGCTATTCCTGTCTACCAATTCCAGCACTACCTTTTATTTATAAATAACTTATTAAGAAATAAAATTAATATTTTAGCCTAATAATATTTATATTTTAGTCAAATAACATAGATATACCTAAACTATTCTACCTACAAGATCCTAGGATATAGAGCTTACGGGTAAACAAACCTGAGTTTGTAATTGTATAAATTCTATGTGTTATAGGGCGGTTTGAACACAGCTCAGGTAAAAAAAAAGCAAGATACACCTATGATTAAATATGAAAAAAAAATTAAATTATATTACTAAATTCTAATCGTAAAGTTAGGATGATAGTGCTAAATACTCTAATTAGGGTATTTAGTATATAATACTCTTTTTTCTATTAAGAAAAACATATGTAAACCGCTATCACCCTTTTGCATATCATAAATATATAATTAAAAAAAAAAACTAACTATTTACAATAATATAAAATAATTATCGTTGCTCGAGATAAGATTTGAACTTACAGCCTAAACATCTTCAGAGTTCCGCTCTACCAGGTTGAGCTTCTCGAGCTTAATATAATATATTTATTACTATATTATTTCTTTAAAATAAATATATGGAGACATCAGGACTCGATCCTGAAATAACGATATGCAAAATCGCAGTTTTACCAATTAAACTATGTCCCCTTATTATTGTTGTGTTTATTATTCGTATCAAGTATGGAGTCTTCATCCTTACTGTTTCTGCATACTTTGGTACCGTGCTCTACATCGAAAACAAAAGCAATAAGAGTAAGAAAGCAAAAGCAATAAGAGTAAGAAAGCAAAAGCAATAAGAGTAAGAAAGCAAAAGCAAGAGCATATATTAATAAGTTATCCGAAAGAGGACTTGAACCTCTACGATGTTATATCAACGAAGCTTAAGTTCGTCCTGTCTACCAATTCCAGCACTCGGACATTATGTAATTAATATAAGTAAGGCCAGAGTGAATTGAACACTCATCTCAGCTGTCATGAGCAGCTTGCTTTACCAATTAAGCTATAACCTTTAAGGTTTTTATTTAAAAAACTAATAAATAAATGCGGACAAAGGATTTGCACCAATATAGACTGGACATGAGCCAGTTATGTTACTATTACATCAATCCGCAGTACTAAATAAGATATAGTATAGCCTCAGAGGGGGTCGAACCCTCGCATGTAATGATGAAAACATTATGTCTTAACCACTTGACTATAAGGCCTATATTATATAATAATATTATTATATATTATTATATATTATAATTAATTAATATATTATAGTTAATTTGATATATATTAATATAATTAATGTATTTGCTACGTAAAAAAGTCTCCGTAGAAAAAAGATTTTTTTTTAATGATAGGTATAAATAAAAATACTCTATACCCTACATAATGTAAAATATAGAAGTCCAGTGCAAGTATCGCACTTGCTTCAGCTGGTTACAAAACAGCTACATTACTTTTATGCTAACCGGACTAAAGTTAGTTCAATAATGTAACTATTTTATATTATTATAGTTTTATATTTTATTGGTTTGTACTCTTATTCTTTGAAACATAAAAGGTGAAACATAATAAGAGCAGTATAAGCAAAGCTATATACCGTAGATTGGTGATATCTAATGAATTTAGTTAAATATTAAATTAGTACTTTATACCTAAAAACATTTAAATTCTTTCAGCTAAAGCCTATTAATGGTAATAGATAATTACTTTAGTTTACACTAAAAAAGGGTAATACTAAAGTAATTATTATTAGTAAAATCGTAGTGTTCTACTACGTATATTTAAGAATATCTTAAAGTAAGTTTCGTGCCTAGATGCATTCAGCACTTATTTTTAACTAACATAGCGTTCCTGCCGTGCCTATGCTATAAATTTACTTAAGTGAAAGTAACATCCCTGTTTTTTATTATTATTATTTCTAATAGTAATAAAAACATATTATTATCATATATTAATATTGGGCACATAAACAACAGGTAAACCAGAGGTTAATATACCCAGCTCCTTTCGTACGAGGGGGATATCCTTATTTTATTCTAATTCCCTCTAGAAGATAGAAACCATACTGTCTCACGACGTATTTAACCCAGCTCGTGTAACTTATTAATCGACGAACAGTCGAACCCTTCATGATTCCTGCATTCATGTGGATAAGTTAAGCCGACATCGAGGTGCCAAACTGCGCACTCAATTTGTACTCTCTGGCGCAATTAGCCTGTTATCCCTAGCGTAGCTTTTTCAAAAATCCAAGACCTTTCCTTTCTGCATCTTGTGATCATATGCCCCGCTTACGCGACTGATAGACGTGTAAGTCAAACAGTAAAGCAAGATTAAGCCATTAAACTTGACAAGTAATTAACATAATTATATGATTAGTGTATTCTAACATTACTTTAATATTATAATTAAAGTACTAATAATATAACTATAAACATTATAAAATAATATAGCCTAATTTTAAACTAGAATATATTATTTTATAATATTTAAATTACATCTATTTTCCATATAGTTAAAATCTTACTTGAATAAAAAAATATTAGTTCTAACTCAATAGATATATAGCTGGATTAACCACAGCTCTTCATATGATAGATATTAAAATATCCAGCACAAAGGCTATAGCAAATAACATACTAAAAATATAAAAAATACACCTAAAAAAAATATATAAATATTTTATATGAAGTATATTTAATTGTGATAATTGTTTTATCACAATTTTACAAAATTAACTTTGGATACACCCAGGTACTTTTTATGGGATCTGTGCCCCGCATAAACTGCCTCCTAGCAATTGTCCCTCTTTCATAAGAAAAAGGTTAATGATTGTATCCAACTATTAATTAATATGTCTATATTAAAAAACAGTTTATACTTTCACGTAGATTTTGTCTACCAATATGATATACTAAGTAAAGGTGTTTCAACCTTGCTTACGCTACCTTATACTCTAAAACTTGCAATATCATATTCAATAACTAGCAACAGTAAAGCTGCATAGGGTCTTCTCGTCTAACTAGAGGTAAACTGTATCTGCACAGTTATTCCAATTTCACTGAGCCAATCATTGAGACAGCTGTTGTATCGTTAAATCATTCATGCAAGACCGCATTTAACGGCCAAGGTATTCCGCTACCTTAGGACCCTTATAGTTAAGGCCGCCATTGATCGGGGTTTCCTTCAAAGCCAAATTTATATTAGTCAACTTAGCAAATCCGTTAACCAGCCGACATCGGGCAGAATTCACACTCAATACTTTGATTTATTATCTTACTGCAGAGTGCTTTGTTTTAATTAAACAGTCGTACAACACTATTCCATGCTTCCTATTCTTTACCTGATATTAGTCAGGAGGAATGGCTCTCCTTATCCCGAAGTTACGGTAGTTAGTTTGCCGAGTTCCTTAATGATTGTTAGCTCAAACGCCTTCGTATTCTCTACTAGCTTACTTGGGTTAGTCTTTAGGTACGGTTTGTCTAGTCTATCTATTATTTGTGCTTTTATAAATTTTTATAATTTGTGCTTGTTTGTTTTTTTTTTTAATAGAATTAATTATTACTCATCTTTTTAGTTTATTGAAATAATTCGGTTCGACCGTTATTGTTTTTCCAGAACCTTCTCCACTTTAGTTATTTGATTTTTAAGAGAAGGTTGTTACTTTATAACAAAGATTTGCTCATCGTTTAATCCTTTAGGTTGGTAAACTTAGAGGCCGTTACTTTACAAAAACCATAAGCTTTAGGCGAGGGTATATCCCTTTTTCGTTACTCATGTCAGCATTCTCACTCGGGTTATCATATATTTATTCTTAAAAAGAATAAGTCTTAGATTTACCCAACGTTCTGCTACCCCATAAAATATAATAACTAAAAATTATTAATAAATATGGACAAGGTGTCGGTATATTGTTTAGATCCGTTAAATCTTCGGTGCAACTATCAATGTAAAATAAATTACTAAACCAGTGCTCTGTTACGAGATCTTCAAAAAATGGACCGCTTCTAAGCCTATTTCCTAGTCGTATTAGATAGAAACTTCCTTAATTTCACTTAACAATAATTTTGGAACCTTAACTCTTGTTCTGGGCTGTTTCCCTTTAGACATACAACCTTATCGTACTATGTCCGATTATTCAAGATTCATCATTGCCCTTCCGAGTGCGAATACTCACCGATAAAATCTTCACGATTGCCCGATATATGCAAAATTACCTTTTATTTTGGAGATGTAAAATAAGAAGATATAAGTTGCCTGAGATCACAGTTCTGTACCTGCTATGATGTAACTTGAATTACCTACTTATATAGGTTTCGCAGAAAACCAGCTATCCTAGTCAGTTTTGTCTTTCACTAACTTACCACAGTTCTTCGGATATCTTTACAACGATAAACCGTTCGGGCTTTTATAACCCTGACTGTAGTAAGATCACCAGGCTTCGGGTCTAATTTTAGATACTAATTCATTATTTCATAATTGGTTTATCTGGGCACATTTTACACATGCTCGCATCTAATATTAACTTGCTGACCCATTATGCAAAAGGTACGCTCTAATTATTTATAAAATTTCACTCGAGCTGCTTATAAGACTACTATTTCAAACCTTTCTCTCAAACAACTATACGCTGTCGCTCATATATCATATTTAGCCTTAGAGGAAGGTTCCCCTATATATTCAAACAGGTTTTGCCCGTTTTACTTTTTTAATATATCAGTGGATAATTTTATTTTATATATATCGATTTTATGGGTTTTCTGAACCCAAAGATTTTTGTTACTAGGGATTTTTTGAACCCCTAATTTCTTATCTTTTCTTTATGTATATAATCCAAGTAATGATAATACTAGTAATATTATAATAAAAATCAATCTAAGATTTGTTTGGTTTAAAACCAAATAATTTATTCTAATACTACTTTATGTTTAAAAAAGATTACTATATATACATCACATATATATTCTGATATTTTTATAGGCTACTCTACTTTCATTCACACTAATCATAGAATCTCGTTTGATTTCTTTTCCTGAAGCTACTAAGATATTTCAATTCACTTCGTTTATTACTGGATTTCTCTCAGAGTTTATGTGTTAATTTTTTTTCTCTAAAACACAAATTAAATTTATACTCTCTTTAATATATGGCAAGGCATCCCTAATAGTCTCTTTATATACTTCCCTATACATTATAGTATAAAAAGGAAGAACTAGATATCATACACATTACTATTATATCCTAATACATAGGTTCTAATAAATAAAACTTATGTTTAGATGACATATATGTATCAGGTCACCTTGAATCGAACAAGGTCTTATCGCACCCAAAGCGATCGTATTGCCAATCCTACCCTAACCTGTTTAAATACTTGTTTAAAAATATAAGGTTTAAAGATAAAATCATTACATGACTTTAAGAAAAACATTAAGTTTTTAAACAAGTATTATAAAAATAATATTTATTTTTTCAAAGTTTTCCTAACTTAATATACCTAGATAAAGTAGTAGTTGGTATTTTAAAACATTCAGATGTTTTTGATTGATTATCAAATACTTTAATTAATTTATGATTTAAATCATAAACTCAAATTCTATTATCTTTAATCTCTGATTTAAATGTAAAATTTTGGTATGATCTACCTTTTTTTATAGCTGTATTTATAGTGGTACTATGAACATCAAAATACTTTGCTGCACTGTTTATACTAGGGAATTCTTTTATTAAATTATTAGAACAATCATACATCTTAACATTTACACCTATACTTACTAAAGATAGTTTTAGTTTAGTTTCAAGTCGCATTTTAGGCATTATGCTACGAATTTTATTTGAAAGTTTAATAGCTTTTCCTATATTTTTTCTTCTTTCATAAGAATAATGTTTACCAAAATTAGGATTATTCTTACCTGTAAGACTATTTCTAATCTTTTCTTTTGTACTTTCTGTATACATTTTACCCAAAGTTGAACCAGCTGTTTTACATATATTGTATTCAGGTTTTAATAGATCAAAGTAATATTGTTCTCTTGTAATTAATTTATCTGGTTCACAATATTCAAGAATATCTAAGCTAAAGTTCGAATAGCCATGTTTTAATAATGCTCTATGAATAAGACTTGATCCTCTTTCTAATCTTTTCCTAAGAGAAGTTGAAGAATAATAAATACTTAATCTCCCAGTTAAGCATTTTGCAGATCCTATATAACATTTAGCCGT